>Ga0209395_1002466_pt1 | contig 24135 bp, 21 predicted proteins | sample GOMGulsemesocosm_3_FD_184635 | JGI IMG/M metagenome (GOLD analysis project Ga0209395, IMG submission 184635) | Methane-oxidizing microbial communities from mesocosms in the Gulf of Mexico - GOM9D Gulf of Mexico (SPAdes) (version 2) | ecosystem: Environmental > Aquatic > Marine > Cold seeps... | reverse complement strand
TAATGATCGAGCACCTTGGCCAAAAAATCATTTTCCATCGTTAACTGACCAATTTTAGCGTGTAACTTGTCGACCTCCTTTATGTCATTAGCCTTGGTTTTCGGAGATTTCCCATCAAATATCGACGAGGCGTTTTTAAGAAATTCCTGCTTCCAGGTGGTAATTTGATTCGCATGAAGACTAAATTGCTGTGCTAACTCTGCTAAAGTTTTATCCCCTTTAGCAGCGGCTAATGCCACCTTAGTTTTAAACTCAGGTGAGTGGTTTCTACGTTTCCTAGTCATAATCTACTCCAGCTGTGATGCTAGTTATTAAAGCAGATTAATCACATAAGATCGTGTCCGATTTTGAGGGGCCACTTCTAAGTACCCTGTGGCAATAAACCAGAACACTACCGCTCTGCTAATACGAGTTAAAAACTAAATCGACAAAGCAAAAGAGCCCAACTTATCATTCAATAAGTTGGGCTCTTTAATCACATATTTTCAGTTAAATTTGCGCGGAAATCTCTTTAGCTAGTGTTTCACCACAGCCTAACGTGGTGAGTGCACCAGTTAGCATTGAGCGTTTCTTACCGGTATTTGAGTTAGTGATAACCCAATATGATGTAGCGCCAATTTGCTTAGGTTTAGTGCTGCCGTTCTTACCTAACAAAGTTTGTTGGTCGGTGGCAAAATAGACACGGTCGCGACCGCTAATTTTGAGGACATTTGCAAAGTCGTTGGTGCGCAAATCATGTAGCTGGCTCAGTAGATAGAGGAAACGACCTACTGCTGCTTTTTGCTTACCAAGCGCTGCTGGCTTAACCAAGCTTGTAAAATCGGGTTTAACGCCACAGGCAGCTGAAACTTCTTGCACTACTTCTAATGTTTGCTTACGCAATGAAACAAGAGATTTCGCGCGGACATCGTTAGGCGGAATAAGAGGGCCATCGATTTCTATTTCACCAACACTTGGTAATCCTAAAAGTCGACGTAAAATGGCTGATGCTCCCTCGCCGATATCCTCAGTATGACTGGCAATATAGCGATATAGATCGTCTTCCACTTCAATATTTTTCATTTTAACCTCTTAAATTATCTGCATAATCTCTCACATAGTTATCGAGATTATACAGATTGAATTTAAAAGCACCATCGAAAAGTTCGTTACTACTTAGATACGCGGCGATAGTCGCGGTATTGTGGGGTCCAGAAATTTTTCTCGATTTTTCTAAGCAGTTGCTCATCACTAATTTGCAGCGCATGACCTTGAGCGATGGCGACTTTAGCGACATCAAAGGCCATTTTTTTAGAGATTTCGGCGATTTCAGTCAGCGGCGGTAACAAGGTACCACTACCATTATTGGCTAACGGTGAAAAGCTGGCTAAACATAGGCTAGTGGCCATGAGCATATCGTCAGTGACGCGTTTTGCGCCACAGGCAATAATCCCTAAGCCTAAACCCGGAAATATGTAGCTGTTGTTACATTGCGGAATAACAATGCGGCGGCCGTCAAACTCAACCGGCTCGAACGGCGATCCAGTTGCGACTAGCGCTTGGCCATTAGTCCACTCGACAACTCGCTGTGGCGTCGCTTCCACTTGTTTTGATGGATTACTCAACGGGAAGATAATTGGTCGCTGACACCCTTGGTGCATCTGTTTAATCACCTGCTCGGTGAATAAACCAGGCTGCCCTGAGACACCAATTAAGATACTTGGTTTGGCATAGGTCATCACTTCAAGTAACGAAGCGTATTGGCCTGCGATAGACCAAGATGCAATAGCACTAGGCTGTACCGCTAGTTTTTGTTGGAAGTCCATTAACCCTGCCATATCTTGCGACACGAGTCCGTGACGATCCACCATAAACACTTGGCTGCGCGCTTGCTGATCGCTGATCCCTTCGCTGATCATTTGCATGATAATTTGTTCAGCAATGCCACAACCGGCAGAACCGGCGCCAACAAAACTCACCACCTGTTCAGAGAGTTTTTCACCTTTAGAGCGACAAGCCGCCAGTAACGAGCCAACGGTTACGGCAGCGGTGCCTTGAATATCATCATTAAAACAACAAAGTTCATCACGATAACGCTCTAGCAATGGCATGGCTTTGGGCTGTGCAAAGTCTTCAAACTGAAGCAAGACATTTGGCCAGCGACGTTTAACTGCTTTAATAAAGGTGTCGATAAATTCAAAGTATTCATCACCATCAATACGAGGTTTCTTAACGCCCATATACATCGGATTATCGATCAGTGATTGATTATTGGTGCCCAAGTCCAACATCACTGGTAACGTATAGGCAGGGCTGATACCACCACACGCGGTGTAAAGCGATAGTTTACCAATCGGAATACCCATACCGCCCATGCCTTGATCCCCCAAGCCTAGAATACGTTCACCATCGGTTACCACAATCACTTTAACGTTGCTCTTGATGGCATTACGCAAGATATCGTCGATATGATTACGTTGCGAATAGGAAATAAATAGACCACGAGCACAACGATAAATATCGGAGAATTTTTCACAGGCTTCGCCAACTGTTGGCGTGTAGATTATTGGCATCATCTCTTCTAGATGCGCTTGAATGAGCGAGTAATACAGCGTTTCGTTCATGTCTTGAATACGACGTAAATAGACGTGTTTATCTAAGCTACTGCTAAAAGCGCTAAACTGACTATAAGCACGTTCAACTTGTTCATCGATCGTTTCAATCAGTGGTGGCAACAATCCCGTTAAATTAAAACGAACACGTTCATCTTCACTAAATGCGCTACCTTTATTAAGTAACGACGTATCGATTAATGCGTGCCCAGCAAACGAAATATATAAGGGAGATTTAGTTGTCATGTAGTTTCCTATGGCCTCAGCCCATCATTTAGATTTATTTTTATTATAATTTATATTTATTATGGTTCTATTGTGACCCAATCAACCTAGCTGAGTCCACTTAAAAGCATGGGTTTTACGCCAAAATTCTAAGTTTATTTGTCTATTATTAGCAACTAGCGAATTTATGTACAACCCTAGCAATGACAATGGTCAAAAATAAATTGTATTTGCCTTTCGCTACTTAGCCATTCAAAATAACCACACACTCATTTATTGAAAATCGATATGCTTTTAAATCACAAAATAATTGGTAACGGCAGCCCTGTTATCTTAATTCATGGCCTCTTTGGCACCCTCGATAATTTAGGGCGTCTGGCTAAATTTTTAAGTGAAAGTCATCAAGTAATTAGTATCGATTTACCCAATCATGGCGGTTCGTTTCACCAAGAAGTGTTTAACTATCAGTCAATGGCAAATGACGTGTTGCAGCTACTTGACCATTTAAGCATCGAGCAATGCGCTGTCGTCGGCCACTCTATGGGTGGCAAGGTCGCGATGGAATTTGCATTGCAACATCCACAGCGAATATCAAGCTTAGTCGTCGCTGACATTGCCCCTGTGTGTTACACCAACCGTCACAGCGATGTATTCGCGGCATTAAATGCCGTTGATCTTGAAAACATAACCAGCCGTCAACAAGCGTTAGCGACGGTTGTGGAGCACGGTATTGATCAGGGCATCGCAATGTTTTTGCTTAAAAACTTAGCCAAAGATGACAATGGGTTTACGTGGCGTTGTAATCTTAGCGCGCTGCAATCAGGTTACCCGCAGATTATTGGCGGCATGTCGCCAACCTTAAGTTTTTCCGGTCCTGTTCTCTTTATTAAGGGCGAGTTGTCTGACTATATTACCGGTGAGCATAAGTTGAAAATTGGCCAACATTTCCCCAATGCCACCCTAAAAGTTATTCAAGGGACAGGGCATTGGTTACACGCTGAAAAACCGGCGAGCTTCAATAAAATAGTCAATGACTTTTTAATCAAAAACAAAGTTGATTAAGGCCGTAGCCCAGACCAACGAGTTATGCTATATTGCGCGTCTTTAGGTTCACTGATCAAGGCTAGTTAAGCAGACTATGACGCCACAAGAATTTCAACAACTTGAAGTTGTAGGGTTAAATTTATTTTTCGCAGGTGTGTTTTTTCTAATCGGCATGGCAATTAATGACGTGCTAAAAAAAGGCGATGTGCCTTTAATTGGAAAAATCGTGGTGTGGGGCGTATTAACTTTTGGCTGCTTAGGCTTTGTTGCTAAAGGAATTATCCAGGCATTTTGGACGACTAACGGCCTGGATTAACTCCAAATTATTGTGTTGAAATAAATTATGGCAAAAGCATTTAACGACAGAACGACTATTGATCTTTTTGCCAACGAAAAAAGCCGTGGACGTCCTAAAACGAATCCCTTATCACGTAAAGATCAGCTGCTTGTCAACAAGCGCAATCAAATAAAACGAGATAAGGCGAAAGGACTTAAGCGGGTTGAATTAAAAGTTGATGTAGAATTATTCAATACTTTAAACGAGCTTGCAGACACGTATCAATTGAGTCGTGCGCAGGTTATCGAAACTTTACTGGTGACACAGATAAATTCATTGTCTAAATTAGACGGTGAGCTGTGCCCCGAACTTTTAGAACTAGAAAACGCATAGGAATATTTATGGCTAGTGTAGGCATGTTTTTTGGTAGCGATACGGGTAACACCGAAGCCGTTGCTAAAATGATTCAAAAACAATTAGGCAAAAGCTTAGTCGATGTTTATGACATTGCGAAAGCAAGCGCAAAAGATATCGCATCATTTGATTTGCTGTTACTGGGTATTCCAACGTGGTATTACGGTGAAGCGCAATGTGATTGGGATGACTTTTTCCCAGACTTAGAGGGCATTGATTTCAACGACAAGCTCGTTGCTATCTTTGGCTGTGGTGATCAAGAAGATTATGCAGAATACTTCCTTGATGCGATGGGTACTGTCAGAGACATTATTGAGCCAAAAGGCGCAATCATTGTCGGTCATACCTCTGTCGAAGGTTACGAATTTGACGCATCAAAAGCATTAGTTGATGACGGTCACTTTGTTGGTCTAGGGATTGATGAAGACCGACAACCAGAGCTTACCGACGAGCGCGTTAGTGCTTGGGTAAAACAAATTACCGAAGAGATGTGCTTAAGCGAACTTGCTTAATATTGAACGCACGGTTCAATACTATCGTTAGTATCGATAAAACCTCGCATTGCGGGGTTTTTTATTGCCTGATGTTTGAGCGCTAACAGTATTGGATTTCGGTTAATTTTCCTATATTCGAACAATTCATGCCACTAAAGTATATAACATCAATAAAAACCTGCCTTTGCGGGACTTTTTATTGGTTAAAGCAGTTTAAATAACGCCTGTTATGGGGTATGTTGATCAATCGCTTAACGACGGTCAACAATGGCTCTATCTCAACGAGGTTCAAGGTGTTTAACAAATCGAACAAATTACATAACGTCTGTTATGATATTCGCGGTCCAGTGCATGAAGAAGCACAGCGCTTAGAAGAAGAAGGTCACCGCATTTTAAAACTAAATATTGGCAACCCTGCGCCGTTTGGTTTTGAAGCACCAGATGAAATAGTTCGTGATGTTATTTACAACCTGCCAACAGCCCAAGGCTATTGTGAATCGAAAGGACTGTTTTCAGCGCGAAAAGCCGTGTTCCATCACTATCAAGAAATTATCCCTCATATCGATGTTGAAGACATATATATTGGCAATGGCGTGTCTGAACTGATTCAAATATCCACCATGGCGCTGCTTAATAACGGCGACGAAGTCTTAATTCCCGCACCGGATTACCCGTTATGGACCGCCTCAGTTAACCTTGCTGGCGGCAGCGCAGTTCATTATCGCTGCGACGAACAAAGCGATTGGTTCCCAGACCTTGATGACATTCGTAGCAAGGTCAATAAGAACACTAAAGCCATCGTCATTATCAATCCGAACAACCCAACTGGCGCGGTGTACTCAAAAGAGATATTACAAGGGCTGCTGCAAATAGCACGTGAACACAATCTGTTAGTCTTTTCTGATGAGATTTACGATAAAATTTTATACGATGATGCCCAGCATGTGCATACTGCGTCATTAGCTGAAGATTTAGTAATTTGTACCTTTAACGGTCTATCAAAAGCTTATCGTATTGCCGGATTCCGTGCTGGCTGGATGGTCATTTCTGGTGCAAAGCACCTTGCAAAAGATTACATTAGCGGCCTAAACATGCTGGCGTCGATGCGGCTGTGCGCCAATGTACCTTGCCAGCATGCGATTCAAACCGCGCTCGGCGGCTATCAAAGCATTAACGAACTCATCTTGCCAGGCGGACGTTTACTCGAACAACGTAATGCCGCTTATGACGCACTCAATAGTATCGATGGTATTAGCTGTGTCAAACCGAAAGGGGCCATGTATATGTTCCCTAAGATTGATGTCAAAAAATTCAACATTAAAAGCGATCAGCAGCTAGTATTTGATTTGCTACAGAAAGAAAAGATATTACTGGTTCACGGCACCGCGTTTAATTGGCCAGAGCCGGATCATTTACGTATTGTTACCTTGCCTCACACCCACGATCTTGTCGCAGCGATAGAACGCTTTGGACGGTTTATGGAGAGTTACAAGCAGTAGCTATACAGAACAGTTATGAGAGAATTCAAACTTTTGAGCATTTTTTGATGCGCTATAAGATATCTTCGTTTGAATGGATTGTAGCGCATGCGCACCAGATACTTGTTTTATGAAATACATCCGTGTATTTCACCCGGCGGGCCAGCCTGCGGCTGTTCAAATTGGTTCCTGACCAATTTGTGCGTCGCCACTAAAATGTCTGGAACATTTTAGGACAGCTTCAGCTGGTCGCGTAGCGATAAACCTCAGGACGAGGTTTACAAAAAAAAGTATCCAAAAGAAAGGCGACCCGTTACTTTATCGCTTATCTTAAATGATAAATTAACTAATCAATACCGTATTTGATCCGCGTCCTGCGGCAAATACTAAAAAATCATCCCTGATTTTTTCATTGGTCAATTTAAAATTTAAGGCGATAAATAGCGGGGATATCCACGCTTCAACTTTCGGATTTTTTCTTAACTGATATATATTAATTGCTATACAACCCTTTTATAAACAGGATGTTTTATGAGTGATGCTAACTCCCCATGGCTTAAACGCAAAGGGGACAAAATAAAACGACGTGCTAACGATCACCGCAGTATCTTTCAGCGTGATCGGGCACGTATTCTCCATTCGGCGGCGTTTCGTCGCTTGCAAGCAAAGACACAAGTCGTTGGCATTGGTCAGAGCGACTTTTATCGCACGCGGCTGACCCATTCATTAGAGGTAGCTCAAATTGGTGCGGGTATCGTTAGCCAATTGCGCGTTAAGCACCCCGAACTAGAGTTTTTAGGCTTCGATGAAGTCTTAGTGGAAACACTTGGTCTGGCACACGATATTGGTCATCCACCCTTTGGTCACGGTGGCGAAATCGCGCTTAACTACATGATGCGCGATCATGGCGGCTTCGAAGGCAATGGCCAAACCTTTAGGATCCTGACCCGATTAGAACCCTACACCAAAGAATTCGGCATGAACCTCACCCGCCGTAGCTTACTGGGCACTTTAAAATATCCGGTGTGTTATTCCCAAGTGGTTGGTCAATACCCTGACCAACCGTCAAACAGTTTCAGGCAGCTTAAAGCCAGTAATTGGCTGCCTCCTAAAGGGATTTTCGACGTCGACTCAGGATCGTTAGATTGGGTATTATCACCACTAAGTGACAATGACCGTTCAAAGTTCGCCATAACAGACATTGAGATTAAAGACGGTCTCGAAGGGCATCATCAACGTACGCGATACAAGTCGTTCGATTGTTCCATTATGGAACTCGCCGATGACATCGCCTACTCAGTGCATGACCTAGAAGACGCTATCGTGATGGGCACTGTAACGTCTAGTCAGTGGCAAAATGATGTGGTAGATCATGTAAAACAATACATCGACATTCCTAGCAGTATCGATATAGATTCATTGTCACAGAAACTTTTTCACCATGAACAATATTTACGTAAAGATGCGATTGGCGAATTGGTTAACTCCTTTGTCACCGCCATTAGTATCGTTAAGGTGGATGGTTTCGATGAACCATTACTCGCCTACAACGCCAAATTAGATCCTCAACATTATGCCTTGCTCGAAGTGCTAAAAAAATTCGTGTTTAATCGCGTTATTCTCAAGCCAGAATTTCAAGCAATGGAATATAAAGGCCAACAAATTGTGATGGAACTGTTTGAAGCTTTTGCATCAGACCCCCTTCGTTTGCTACCCGATAATACTAAGGAGCGCTGGGCAATAGCACAAAGTAAAAAAGACGATGTCCAAATGCGGATTATCTGCGACTACATTTCAGGCATGACCGATGAGTTTGCCGCCAAACTGTATCATTCATTGTTTACTCCTAAACATTGACCCTAGCCATCACGAACTTAGTTTGCTAACATTGAGCTTACAACTGTAAGCTCAAATGGTATTTATGACAACCCAACGCATTCCTTCAGCCCCTTATTCCGAAAAAGAAGAATGGCTAAACACCTGGACACATGGCATCGGTGCTATTGGCGGCGTCATCAGCCTAGTCTTGTTTATCACCATCACTATTGAATCTCAACAATGGTTGAAGTTACTAACCACCACGGTCTATGGCTTAAGCTTAACGTGTCTGATGGCCGCATCCGCCTTTTATCATCGTGCTACTGATCCAGTAAAAAAGGCACGCTATAAGTTATTCGACCATTGCGCTATCTACTTGCTTATCGCCGGTACTTACACGCCGCTTATTACCCATAGCATCCCCTCAACGATGGGATTTGTTGTATTAGGACTCGTGTGGACGTTTGCCATTGCAGGCATTGCGGTCAAATTAATTTTTGGTAGTCAATACAAAAAATTCTCGGTATTTACTTACCTCGCCATGGGGTGGTTATCATTGTTAGTGATCTATGAATTGATTCAAGCATTAGCACCAATGGCCCTCGCCTTACTTGCCTTAGGCGGCGTTATATATTCCAGCGGTGTCTTTTTCTACATGAACGACAAAATTCCGTACAATCATGCTATTTGGCACCTATTTGTACTTGCCGCAGCTGCCTGCCATTTTGCGCTGATTTTTTGTTATGTGATTTAGCTAGTTTTTTGTGGACCTGAAACATTTTGTGGCAATAATTAGCTTTATTTTTTATGGTCATTGCATGACAATGGCGTTAAGAATACAAAGCAACAGACTGGCAAACATGAATTTAAAACTAATTAAAATCGGCGGTATCATTCTAGCGGTTCTGATCTCTTATCTTAGCCCAGTAACCGCTGGTGAAAAAACCGAAAACATTAACATTTGCTATGAAGAATTAAGCCAAGCTTATACCTCACTTGATGCCAACAAGATGGCCGATGTCTATGTCCAAGATGGCTACTACATTTCAGCGGGTAGCCGAAAAGGTATTATCCAAGGAAAACCATCGTTACTTAAAACTTATCAGTCATATTTTAAGCGACTAACTAAGCATAAATCATCCGTTGACCTTCAGTTTCGAGTGATAGACCGTTTAATTGATACCGCCAGTATCTCTGATGTTGGCTACTACGTGGTCACCATTATTGCGCCCAAAGGCAGCGGTCAACCGGCTAAGCAGCATGTGGGAAAATTCATGATAACGTTTAAACGTCAGGATAGTGGTGATTGGGGAATTTGGTCTGAGGCAAATAACAAAGCCAAAATTCAAAGTTATATCGACGCTAAACCTCAAGCAGGTTTACATTTCGACCCGTACTTTCCAGTAAGTCATTATCAAGAAAACAAGCAATGAACCGATGTCCTTGTGGCACGCAGCTGTCCTATGAAAACTGTTGTCAGCCTCTTCACGACGGCAAAGCCATCGCTCAATCTCCGGCACAACTCATGCGTAGTCGCTACTGCGCATTTGTAAAACAGCAGTCAGCCTATATCTATCTCACACATAGCCCGGAAACACGCCATAGCGTGTCAGTAGAGTCGATAAATGAATGGAATAGTCAATGTGATTGGTGTGGCTTACAACTTGTTACATCGACTAATGACACGCTGCTTCACCAGGTGGAGTTTATTGCCTGGTATCAACAAGCAGGCAAGCTTAACTATCATCACGAGTTGTCGCAATTTTTGAATGAACCACTCGATGACGCATTCGCGAAGCATCTTCAAGAACCCAAAGACAAAAATAACGAAAAAGTATGGTATTACGCCAGCGCCACTTATCCTGATCGGAAAATAGCCTTGCCTAAACGCAACGATGAATGTATTTGTAACAGTGGACAAAAATTTAAGAAGTGTTGCGGCTAAGCAATTAGAGCGGCTGAATAATGTTGTTGCGTGGCAACGACACTCACTAAGTCGATTTTTGGTGTTGGCCGCGCAACCGTTTCACCGCTAAGTTTAGTTGCACTGTACATATTTAGATTATCGAATACTTGGGTATCTATACCGTACTTCTTATCCAAATCAAAACTCAACGCTTCAGGGTTAATACAATGACTTAACCTGACCGCTAATGTTCCTTGCTCCTGAGCTAATTTCCCCAACGCCAGTGACTGAGCCTCATCTTGCTCGTTGCCAATCAAGTGCTGTGCTCTCGGGATATCTATTGATGACAACAATGAATCGGCTTCAATTGCATTATCACCCTGCTCGAAGTGAAATTGGTCTTGTTCGGCGACATCTTCAGATAACAACGCTAACAGCAATGCGAAATTGGCACGTTCGCCAGTTTCAACACTGCGGTTAATTTGCTGTCCCAGTTGTAATTCACTGGTTACTAAAGAGGCTACTTGCATTACGGTTTACACGATAAGTGAGAGTAAATAAGTTAACGGCGGATCCCCTAAAAACTTTAGCCTTAAACTCACTGATTTTTGTCGTAATAATTCATACACTGTTGTTATCTAGATAGTGTATGAATTACCACCCAACTGCTGTAAAAACACGCTAACAGAACAACTGCGGAGCAATGTTGTTAAAAAAGCTTTACCTTATTATCGTTCTGCACTATGATGCGGTCGCACTTGAGTGGAGGGGTTCCCGAGTGGCCAAAGGGATCAGACTGTAAATCTGACGGCTCAGCCTTCGGTGGTTCGAATCCACCTCCCTCCACCATCAAGTTCCTTTCTTTTTTTCTCTATTGTTATTCAATCTCTATTTAAATCAATTAATACTTTATTAACTGCCCCCATTTCTTATATGATATTTCTATAGTTAGTTTTATGCTTGTTAAGGATAATTGATTGAACGCAGAGGTTAAAATGCCCTACTCAACACTCAAAGTTTTGTTGGTTGACCCCCAACGACCTTTTCAGATAATGATGAAAGGGATTTTGACTAATTTTGGCGTGTCAAATTTCGACTCTTGTGATAGCGGAGAAGCCGCGGTTAGGCAGTGCCGCACTAAAAAGTTTGATCTATTGCTGGTTGAGCACAACTTAGGCAATAAGAATGGCCGTCAGCTACTCGAAGAGCTGAGAACACTGCGGCTCATTACGCCAGACTGTGTCTTTATTGTTGTGTCGGCCGAAACAGACCGTGCCATTGTCTTAGGGACGATGGAGATGGCGCCCGACGATTATATTATCAAACCCTTTTCGCAACGGTTGCTCGATGTTCGCTTAAATCGCGCGTGGGCAAAGCGCCAAACCATGAGCGAAATTTATCATTGCGTCGATAAGAAAGATTACCGTCAAGCTATCGTTCATTCCAAGCAACTCATCAAAGATAAAAATCGTCAAACCCCCTTTATCATTCAGTTGATGACGGAGTTTATGTGTATTGAAGAGCAATACACCGAGGTGGTAACTAATTTAACCTCAATCCTCAAGGAGCGGAATATTCCTTGGGCAACCATTTCCCTCGCTCGCGCACATTTCGGGTTAAAAGAATTGACCATCGCTCAAGGGTTATTACAAGAGCTACTAAAAGACAACCCAAACAATGTCGGTGCGCTTGATTTATTGGCTAAGATCCAACTTGACGGGGACCACATTGAGCACGCGAAGACCACCTTGGGACGAAGTATTGAGCTCTCGCCATTTTCCATGGTAAGACATCAGTCAATGGTTGATATTGCAGTTAAAGACAATGATTTGAACCTAATTAAAGAAAGCTACGGTCAACTACTCAACTTAAGTAGACGTTCGGTCCATGCCGGCCCCGACAATCTTTTAAATTACACCCGCAGCATCATCGACACTGCTGCACTGTGTGAAGAGTCCCATGATTTTAACCGACTACAGAGCGAATTAAACAGTACCCTTCATCGTGCAAAACAAGAAGAGGGACGCAATCTAGATTATCATTTTTCGATTATTGAAGGCGTTATTCAAGCTCAGTTTCAGGCGGCTAAAGGAGACTCACTCGTCTCAAAGAAAACCTTGATGGCTGCTATCAATTCCTTTAGTAATGACGACGACCAATGGGACTTACCTCCTGAATTGTTGGCTGATACTTGTCTCACCTTGATGAATGTTAACGATTTTGAGCTGGTTGATAAATTTGCCAAGCAATTGCCAGTAGACAGCGACTTATTAAAGCGAATTAATACGCAATTAAATGATGATAGTATTACAGCGCAGCAAACCGAATTTAAGTCAATTACGCGACAAGGTATACAAGCGTATAGTGATAACAATAATAGCGAAGCCTTACAACTATTTAGTGAGGCGCTTAAGTTATCACCGGTCAATTCGGGGGCAATCCTCAATGTGCTACAAGCACAGATAAAATTAATGCAAAGCCATAAAAAATACGCCAAGGCATTAATGACCGAATGTAAGGAAAGTTTTAGAAAATTGGGCGGCATGAAGACATCTAAAGCGCATCAGAAGCGTCTCGATAAGCTTAAAGCAGAATTTAGTGAGTTATTAAGAAAATCTTAATAACGAGTTCTAATCAATGGCTCAAGTATTGATTCTAAGCCATTGAGCTTAACTTCCATGATTTGATGTAACTGAATCGCCAACTTACCGTTGGCGATTTCTTTTCCAATCAGCCACAGGAGGTAAGGTTCAGGAATTTTTAGCAACAACTTCCCCTGATATTTACCAAACGGCATTTGGGCATTCGCCAATTCAATCAATTCCTCTTTATTGCTAAACATTACTGGATTGCTAAGTATTTGTGAGTTTGAATCGATAACCACCAATTGCGTTCAATACAGGTGTCGATGGCAAGCTGAGTCGCACGTTGCTGCTGGCTAATTGGTTGTAGGTATATCTTCTTGTTGGCTAATTGTTCTGGTGTCAACCTAGCCAATAGGGCATCAAGTTCTTCAATGTGACGAGTCATCGCTACGGGATGCTTAATTTCATTGGCCCGTAGCAGCGCTTGATCCAAAATAACATAGCCACCTTTCATCGCAATTTTAGGTGACACCGTCACGTGAGTTTGGGCGTTAACCTTAATCTCAAATGTGCCAGAGGTTTCAATTTGACAACTAAAACCGTTTTCGTTCAAGCGTTCGGTCAACTCCACAAGGTCATACATGCAAGGTTCACCACCACTAATGACAATGTGGCGTGCTTTAAATGTCAGTAAATATTCGACGAGTTCATCCACCGTTGTATTACACCAAGACTCGCCATCACCGGCTTTGGCAACAACATTGGCAAACTCAGTTTTATGTTCGTCACTTAAATACCAACTGTGCTTAGTATCGCACCAGGCACAACCGACCGGACAACCTTGCAATCGAACAAAGATTGACGGCGCACCAGTAAATGAGCCTTCGCCCTGAATTGATTCAAAAATTTCATTTAGTGGTAGTTTGGTCATACTCATTTGCTCAAAGTTCGCGTAAAATGGCGTTTATACGTTATATATATCTGAGATACAAGCAAGATGAAAGAAAAAGTTGTTGTTATCTATTCCGGCGGTATGGACTCATTTACCGTACTACACAAAGCCATTGAGCAAGGGAAAGATGTTTATCCCTTAACCTTTAATTACGGTCAGCGTCATAGTAAAGAAATAGACTATGCTGCGCGGGTGTGTAAAGAACTAAACATTGCACACAAAGTTGTCGATATCTCGGCGATCACCGAGCTAATGTCAGGATCGTCGTTAACCAGTGATATCGATATCCCAGAAGGACATTATGAGCAAGACAGCATGAAATCAACCATGGTGCCAAACCGTAACATGGTGTTGCTGTCGATGGCCATTGCCTATGCCGTGTCACTCGACGCACGAGCGGTGTATTACGGCGCGCACAGTGGCGACCACGCTATTTACCCTGACTGTCGTCCTGAGTTTGTTTCGAAGATGAACGAGGTATCCCAAATCGCCAACTATGAGCCCGTTGATATCGTATCTCCTTATATTAAAGACAACAAAATCGGCATACTACGCGATGGGCTCAGAATGGGACTCGATTACGGCAAGTCTTGGACTTGTTACAATGGTCGAGAAAAAGCTTGTGGCCAATGTGGTTCTTGTCAAGAACGACTAGAGGCCTTCGAACTTAACGGTATTACCGACCCATTAGTGTACGAAGCATAAAAATACTGCTCGACAGCCCTAGTACCAACGGTTTTTTTCGAGTGGCACTTTATCGCTTAAAACGGCGTTAACTCGGCGGTTTTGGCGATGGCTTACGGAATTATCACCCTCAGCTTTCACCGCCATTGCGCCGCGCCCAATGACACTGACCCGTGAGCTTGCAATCGCATATTTTGCAATCAATAGATCGGCAATCATGCGAGCACGCCGTAGCGATAACTTATAGTTAACTCCGGCGTTATCTCCCACTGTGCTAGCATGCCCTTCAATAAGTACGTTCAGCGTTGGGTTATCGCTTAGCGCTTGCGCTAATGACCTAACCACGGGGTAATATCGTGGATGAAGATAACCGGAACCATTTTCAAAGTTAATATCGAGTAAAAAATTCTCCTCGCTCGCACGATACAAGGTGCATCCTTGACCATCGACGACAAAACGGACATCACTGTCCTGACATTGATCGCGCTCGTTAATGACGCCATCACGGTCACGGTCTTGTAAATTCGCCGCACTTTTAAGGTCTGTATGCACCATCATTTGGCTACACGCTGGCAATAACCCTACAACGACTAACAACGCTAAGGCTCTCATAGTGTAGGCCTGTTAACACGCAGGCTCTGTAGTAGACTACCATTTGCATGTAATACACGATATTGGGCATAAAGCTGATTAAATTTAATATCGAGCAAGGAGCGTCGGGCTTCAAATAGCTCATTGGTACTGTCGAGTAAATCTAACAATGTTCGTTTATTTATCTCGAACTGTTTTTGATAAGCGCGATGAGTTTGCTCACTCGATTTAACATGGCGTTGAATGTATTCCATTTGCAACTTCAAAGAATTCATTGAGTTAAATGCTAAGCGTCCCTTTTCTTGTAGATCACGCATGGTATTTTTGTAAACATCTTTCGATTCGTTCAGCTGATAAGCTCCTCGAGTTTTACGGGCGGCATCTCTGCCACCGGTGAATAAATCATAGTTGAAACGCACCATCGCTAACGTTTCATTGTTATAACCATCAATACCATCAAGGTTATTATTGAATCCACCACTGAGTTCGAGTTTAATCGTTGGATAATCACTACTTGAAAGGCTCGACAGTTTATGTTGTTTAGCGCTGACGTCAAATTGTGCAGCAATCAACTTAGGATGATTATTCCGACTGTTTGCCAATAGCTCAACAATCGTTTTTGGTAGCATTGCATGATCAGAAATAGGCTCGATTAATTCGCTGATTGGCGTATTAGTTAACGCGACATAGCGAGCATTAGCGTTGTCGAGATTATGCTGCGCCGCAATCAAACTTGCCGTTGCACGGGACAACCGCCCCGATATTTGACTCAAATTTGCCTCAGAACCAACCCCTTGTTCCACACGAGACGCGATCTTGTCATAAACCTGTTGATGAGCCTTAATGTTCGCTTTAGATAACTCAACCGTTTTGCTACTTTTTAAGGCATCGAGATAAACGGAGGTAACTTTCAAGGCCAACGCTTCGGCTTCACTATAGACAACATGTTGTAAATTATCACGTTGTGCCGATTTCTGGTCGACACTACTACTGACGTTAAAGCCATCAAAGATCATCTGTTTTAGGGTAATTGTTGCCTCGCCGCGAGTTAAATCAACGGGGTCATTGTTTAAAAAACCACGGCTACTCGGGCTATCAGTAGATTCTCGTCCATAACTGGCCTTAAGATTAAGGCTCGGCATATAACCACTTCGCGCCTCGTCTATGGAGGCGACACTGGCTCGATAACGATTAACGTAAATACTAATTTTTGGATTTGACACGAGCGACTCTTCCACCGCTTGCTCTAATGTCTGTGCATATAATGAGCTAGTTATCATCGCCATTGGCAGTATGAGGAGTTTAGATAATTTTAACATCCCTTTCCCTTATCGTTCTCTGAGTGCATGTTGTTGTGCACGTTTTATTGGTTTTAATAAATAATCTAGCACTGTTTTTTCACCGGTGATGATATCAACCGTGGCAATCATGCCCGGAATAATGGGCATCGGTGATCCCTTATTTCCTAGATAGGTTTGTGTGGTACTTACCTTGACTTTGTAGAGATAGTTTCCTTTCTCGTCAACAATGGTGTCGGCACTTATTTGTTCTAATCGTCCTTGCAATGAACCGTAAATTGCAAAATCATAGGCACTAAAACGTACTACTGCTTGTTGTCCTGAACGAATAAATCCGATATCTCGTGGCGAAATATGTGCTTCAATCAATAATTTGTCATCATTAGGCACTATGTCAATTAACGGCATGCCGGGGGTAATAACTCCTCCTTGAGTGTTTAGGTGAACGGTTTTAACAATCCCAGACACCGGCGCGTAGACAGTCGTTCTGGCGAGGCGGTCGTTCAAGCTAATTAACGATTGTTGATTCTGCTCAATGGTGCGATTTTGTTTAGCGATTTCTTGCTTAAACTCGCTAATCGACTGGGTAATAAACGATTGCCGTTTTGCTTTAGTCTCATTGAGGATTAGCTTTGTTTTAGGTAACAATAATTCGTTCGACTCAAGCTCTTGCTTTAAGGTATTGACCTGACGAGTGAGCTTTATGATCTCAACACGCGAAATCACCCCTTGTTCAGCCAGTGGCACATTTAAATCGAGTTCTTCTTTACCCAGTAAATAATTGGACTCTAAATAAGGAATACGGCGCGTTAGCTCGATAATATCTTGCGATGATTGTTCTATCTTGCTGTTGTAGCCAACAAAATTGCTGTCAAACATTGCGATATTAGCCGCTAAACTTTGCTGTTCACGGCTGAATAAGCGCTTGGTATGTTCCAATTTCTCATCCAGCGACTCTGGTATAACAAACGCTGGTACAACATGCTTTTCTGAACGACTTAACCATGCAATCTGATAAGCAAGTCGTGCGTTACTCATTGTTAGATAAGAGACTTCTTGTTGGTACTGTACTTGCTCAGCAGCCGCCCGAGTTTTGTCTAAGTGCAAAATAGCCTGACCTTTATGGACAATACTGCCTTCCTTGACGAGTAATTCTTTAAGAATACCCCCTTCAAGGTTTTGCACCGTTTGAATGTTCCCCGATGGGATCACGCGGCCTTGACCCACCGCGACTTGCTCTAGACTGCTAACACTCGCCCACACCAGCGCACAACATACGAATGCCGCTGTTAGCCAAATCAAGATCCGCGAGCTTTTCGGTGTCGCCACCAGTCGAGCCGCTAGTGCGCTATCAATCAACATCGAGTCATTAAGTTGTTGCTGACTTAATCCATTAGACATCAGCCGTCTCCTTTTGAATGTTCGACACCGACACTTTCCCAGCGTTAAGTGATTTTAAGACCTGAGCTTTGGGGCCATCCGCTACAATTGTGCCGTTGTCGAGTACGATTAAGCGATCGACGGCCGCTAACATGGTGTTCTTGTGGGTAGTGAGGACTAACGTCGTCTTGCTATCTAACGCTCGTAAATGGCCAATAAAGTCCATTTCGCTTCGACTATCCATAGACGATGTTGGTTCATCTAGCAACAATACCGGAGGTTCAGCATACATCGCACGTGCGATGCATACCGCTTGACGCTGGCCACCTGATAGCATTTCACCACGCTCGCCAACTTGCTGATCTAAGCCACTAAAGCTCGACTTTGTAAAAGCAGCAAGTCCTGATAGCTCAACCGCTCGTTCAAGCTTTTGTTGATCAACGCTGTCAACACCCAACATAATATTATCGCCAATAGAGCCATACACCAAATGAGTGTCTTGACTGACACAACCAATATGGCGCCTAAGCTGAGTTAACTCTAGCTGCTCGCTGTGGATATCATCAAATAGATATTGCCCTTGAGTTGGCTTATAAAGTCCGGAAAACAGCTTTAGTAACGTTGATTTCCCAGCACCAACACGACCAATAATCGCGACTTTTTCACCGGGTTCAATAGTGAGGTTAAGTGTATCTAACCTATTTTCTTGAAGTTCAGGATAGTGAAAGCTGACATTACTCAAACTGAGTTTACCTAACCATTTCTCATGGCGTATTTTTGTCGTTGCATAGTCTTGTTCTTGCTCGGCGTTAATCACTTGCTCAAGCAACAGCAATGCTGATTTAGCATGGTTATATCGCGTCGATAAGATCGATAACTGCGAAAACGGCGTGATTGCCCGGCTGGTTAACATCACACCAGCGATAATACCGCCCATGCTTAGTGCCCCCTTAGCAACAAGATAAACCCCGGTTACTACCACAAACACCACCGACATCTGTGCCAAATACATCGACAAATTCGAGACCGAATTCATCAATTTTCGCATCTTAAGGTCCCAGTAACTGATGTAGGCTACGGTCTGTTCATAATCACTTTGGTATTGACTCGCGCCACTACTCAGCTTGATTTGCTCTAGGCCGACCAATGACTCAACCACCAGTGCTTGTTTTTTTGCCGCTAGCATTGTTGTTTGGCTAATAGCTTGATTCAGTGGCTTTTGAATCCACCATGCGTAGATGAGTAAAATCGCAATGATCACCATTGGCACATAAACAATCGGTCCGGCGACCAGCCAAATAATCACTAAAAAGACAATTGAGAAAGGCACATCAATAAAGGCGGTTAGCGTGGTAGAGGTAATAAAATCACGAATGGTTTCGAACGACTGAATGTTTGATGCAAAGGCCCCAACAGATTTAGGACGCGAGCCGTAGTCTACTCCCAATACTTTACTAAAAATTTTGGCGGCAAGTTCCAGATCTATTTTCTTGCCTGCTACATCTATAAAATAGGTCCGCAGTTGACGTAGCATCAAGTCAAACAAGAACACAATCGCAATCCCAGAGGTCAAGACCCAAAGGGATGACATCGCCAGATTAGGCACCACTTTGTCATACACGTTCATTACAAACAGTGGTGACGCTAAGGCGAATAAGTTAATCAATAGGCTAGCGATTAGCACATCACGATAAATGCTTTTGTTCTTTATCATTACCTGCCAAAACCAATGCTGTGACAAAGGCTTAAGCACTTGTGGGGTTCGCTCATCGAAGCGAGGTTTCGCGGATAGGAGAATAATATGTTGGCTAGCGCCTTTCGTGATCTCATCAACAGAGCGCCATTCTTTAGCGCCGCCCTGGGAAACCTGTACTTTATTAGTCGCTCGATCAATATCCTCAACAATCACCGCTCGGTCATCAAGATCGGTAACAATCACCGGGCAAAGCGCGCTGGGCACATCAATAATTGATTTTTGTACCAGCTCACAATGTAAACCACAACGAGCGGCGGCAATCTCGACGCCGGCCATGGTCAATTGACCATCTACTTTTGCCAAACCTGCACTTAATTGTTCAATAGATATTGTGCACCCTAAGCGCTGCGCGCACTGATGTAATGCAATCAGATAACTATCACTGTGTCCAACCACTGCAATATTTTCAGCGACTACGTTGCCTTCCTTCATCTATATTTCCCTTTCTTGCTTGTCATCGCTAGCGCCCTAAAAACAACGGTTAGCTAACCAATTCACTACCACGATTAATCAGTTCATCGAGTATGTTACTGACACTATTGCCAACACCCAACGCCGTTGCTAAATCACTCTGATCGATGTAATTTTCAAAGGTGATGGTGGTACTCGCGCCGCTGCCATCATCGTGCTGCGTCATCGTCATCACTAAGCTACCGCCAACAGAAGAAAAGCTGATGTAATTAGCCAATGTGGCTTGAGTTTCATCTTCCATAAACTCCGATAAATCAAGCATGTCTTCGCTAATGGAAAAGTCAGTGATGCGATTATCACCACCGGACATATCATCCCAAACGAAGATATCAAGATCATCGCTACCAGTGAGGATATCATTGCCTAAGCCGCCATTTAAAACATCATTGTCATCACCACCACCGAGCCTATCATTGCCGTTATCTCCAAAGAGAGAGTCAGCTCCCTTACCGCCATACATTGTATCGTCCCCTTCACCGCCGTATAATAAGTCTTGGTCTCCATCCCCTTTTAAAATGTCATCGCCCGCACCACCCAATACGATATCATTGCCATTATCGCCAACGAGTTTGTCATCACCGTCGCTTCCAACGATAAAGTCATCGCCTTCACGGCCATTAATTTTAACGATGTTTGTTAATGTCGTATTTGAAAAGTCGAGGGTATTGGCTTTATCATTTCCTTCAATCGTGATGTTATCGCCAGCAGTGCCGATTATCTCATCGATACCATTGCCATCGGAGAAATGCCCTTGGAGATAGATCACGGTGTTTAATTCAGTGGCCTCAATCACATCATAGAAGACGTCATGGCTATCAAACAAACTGCTGCCACCGATAAAGGTATTGTAGTCATCATCGAGCCCAACTAAGAAGGTATCGTTACCATCATGGCCCGCTAACCAATCGTTGCCGCCACGCCCTTCAATGATGTCGTCATCAGTGCTACCTGTTATGTGGTCAGAACGAGAGAGGGTTGAATCACCGCCTTGAATGATAGCAATGTCTTCGAGTGTTACTTGTGAAAAGTTCCAGCGATTGTTGATCCATTCTCCGCCTATAATGTTGACATTATTAAACGACTGGCCACTAATTATTTCGATGGCATTATAAATAGAAAAATTGTCGCCAAGATTAATTAAGACATTATCACCGGTTGCCACGATCATATCGATGTCAACATCCAGACTGCGGTTGAAAATGAATTCAGCGTCGCCGTAGTACGTTTTCACGCCGGTGACCCCAGGTGCGACTTCAAAAATATCGGCGCCGCCATAACCCCTTTGCAGTGTACTGGGTGATTCCACCGTGATCACTTGGTCGGTATCTTGATCAATTCGACTACTAATGGCAAGTTGGAGATCATAGTCGGTGCCATCACCAACCACCAGCAGACCGTCATTAACCATTTTATCAACCATTAGCGCACTGTCAGCGATAGGATCACCACTAGAAGTTACTCCTAAATGGAATAACATTTCCAAGAACGTATTATTATAATAATCTAGAAAAACCATGATTTGGCTAACATCGTTGGTTGTATCACCCGTTAACGACACATGTAACTCAAGTGCCCCACCGTTATCGACAAATAGTAAATAATCATTAATATTACCAGCGTTTTCACCAATCAATAGGTTACTTAAATCCATCACGTCGGTGGGATTAAGCACTTCAAAATCAATTAACCTGTCAATCGCTGGCGCCGCAGCAGTCCCTTCATCGCCGGCATACCACACATAAGTATCAGTGGCGCCGTCGTTATTGACATTGGCACCTTCGAGATGATCACTCCCACCACCACCAATCAGTAAATCTTTATAGGAACCTGCGACAATGACATTATCATGCTCATCTCCGACATATCGTTCTTCTGAATTGCTCGTGGTAATGAAATCGTAAGTCACATTGTCACCAGCAATGAGGCGACCAGTAGCAATCAACTTAATCAGAATGTCACTACTTGAATCGCTGGTCGCGCTAATATCCGAGCTCAACAGTGTTAATGAAGTGTAACTATTAAAAATTACACTAAGCTCATGGCTGACAGAGACATCACCAATAGTAGATATATGCAGTTCAACAAAACCATTGCTCTCTACCAGCTGGAAGTAATCATTGGTATCTTTAGCGCTATCCTCGATAAATAAATTACTAAAGTCGAGGGAGGTTAGACCAAAGTCTAGGTTGTATATTATTTCACTATCGGGCAAGGCAGTAGTGCCGATATCCCCTTCGAGCCAAATAATGATATTTCCACCACCAAGGCAAAAATAGTTATCCTCGCCGATACCACCGACTAGAAAATTTGTTCCAAAATCGCCATACAAATTGTCATCACCCGACTGACCAAACAGTTTATCGTAACCATCACCTGCGTATAAGTCATCATCACCAATACCTGCAAAAATAATATCATTACCACTACCGCCGTCTATGTAGTTATCGACAATGGCGCCTACTGAGATCTGAATATCTGAGGCGATAATGATATCGCCACCGTCACCGCCCCAGATAGCCGATATATTAATAAGCTCAGTGGCTGAAAAATCGAGATAATTTTCACCGCTGCCGTAAATTTTTTCTGATGCATCGCCAGTGCCAATAATTTTTTCGATACCATTGGCGGGCGTGAAATCATAAGCTAGACCAACAATTGCACCTGCAGTAACGATTTGTATGACGTCATTTGTCCCTTGATCTGAATTGAGACCATCCCCTCCAAAATATACATTAAAGTCATCACTGTAAGTAGTAGAGCCAATGACAAAAGTGTCATTGCCGCCGCCCCCTGCTAATACATCGTTTGCAGCGGCACCACTTATTACATCGTCGGCGTCAGAACCGATGATCACCATTTTACTTCCTGAACCGTTGCTAGAGCCACTAATTCTGGTGATGTTAGTCAGTGTTACCTCTCTAAAGTCGAGAATTGCACTGGCACTATTGCCCGTCAATATTGTTCCTGTTGTGCTGTGACCAATGATTTGATCAATATCATTGGCGCTTGAGAAGTCACTATTCAATCTAATGTATGCTTCAGATAGCGTAGAGTAATCAATAATGTCGAAATCGCCTGGCGCCTTATTCAAATCGTTTAAGCCCAAACCACCGTAATAATCTCCTGTCCAGCGACCCAAACTAAACGTGTCAGAACCACCATTGCCCATCACAACTTGGGTACCACTTTTAGTTTCAGGGCCAAAAATATTATCGCTATCAGAACCCACTATCAGCGTATAATACGATGTTATATAGTTGTTGGTTATTATTTCAACACCATCACTTAATTCAATATCGCGTAAGTCAATAAAGGCATCGCTAAATTGCCACACTAACGTTACGTCACTATTACCGTTAGTATCAATGACCTCAATTCCGGTCCTACTACTAAAATGAGTCCCTAACAGCGAAATAACGATTGCATTAGTATCCGTCGGATCCGCTAACAAGACGTCGTAGTCATCGTCATTATTGGTATCCGCGTACCAAGATGAACCACCGAGCACCTCAACATTTGACGATTGGGAGGTACCGAAAATAACAATGGCATCGTCACCGTCGCCGCCATACACCTCGGTCAAATCATCAGGGTTTAAAAACAAATCATCATACTGGCTACCAATGATGGTGATACCGTCGTTACCCCGAATATCAACAATGGTTATCACGTCTCTCGCGGTATAATCATCGTTACTACTTGCCGGATAGACGTGATAATCAATATCATTCGATACCGTGCCATTTTCATCAACCATCAATTGAAAGGTGCCATCGGCGGTATATCTGTCTAGTAATATGGTAAAAATACCCGCGGTAACGGAATCAACGGAATAGGTTTGCGAGCCGGCCGTGGTTAGCAGCGTAAGATCACCAACGGTTCGGCCAGTGACACCGACCACGCCAGTAATTTTTATTTTATTATCTGAGGTTAGCGAAATCGCTGTTATCAGCGGGCCGCCAGTATTTGAGATTGAGGTATCACTAAATTGCAAAATCTCAGTGGAATCATACACACGAGCGACAAACGCGCCATCCAGTAGTTTCACTTCCACATGGTCGCTTTGTTGCGTGATGGTGTAATCTGCTAACACGCCGCTAAATATGACGGTATCGGTGCCACCGTCCCCCCAAATATCGTCAGTATCATTACTGTTTAGGACATGAATTTC
>Ga0209395_1002462_pt1 | contig 24185 bp, 20 predicted proteins | sample GOMGulsemesocosm_3_FD_184635 | JGI IMG/M metagenome (GOLD analysis project Ga0209395, IMG submission 184635) | Methane-oxidizing microbial communities from mesocosms in the Gulf of Mexico - GOM9D Gulf of Mexico (SPAdes) (version 2) | ecosystem: Environmental > Aquatic > Marine > Cold seeps... | reverse complement strand
TAAGCATCAGCACTAAAATATAACCCTTCTAACTCAAATATTGGGTTGCTAAATTCATCAAAGTATTTGTCAAATGCTTTTGTACATTGTGTCCATGACGAATCTTCATATAAGTCATAGGCATTTTCAAAATATAAAGTATCTTTTGCTCCATGTTCAAAGTCATAACCATACTTAGTTAATAAATTTATGTATTTGTCTGGTTGGTTTAAAGCGGTATATACATTCTTTAACCTAGCCATGGCTTGTTTCTTTTTTGATTCGTCATTAAACTCATTCAAAATTCTTAAAAATTGCTTTTCGGCTTGGGCGTATTCCAAGTTTCTAAAATGTAACATTCCAATTTGGAACACAGCATCTTTTACTAAATTATGTCTAGGGTAGTCAATAATTAATTGGGTATAATATTGTTTCGCCTTAGAATCATTTTCACTCAGTCTATAAGATTCTGCAACTTCATATAAGGCCGGAACTGCAAATGTTGAACTTGGATAATTGTTAACAACATCTAGCATTAATGAAGCTTTTTCGGCATATCCCTCAGGAGTTCCTTTATATCCATAAGATTTTCCCATTTGGAATTTAGCATAGTCCTCTTGACCACCTTTTGTATCTACTGCTTTTTCATAAAAAATGATGGCTTGATTATCTTTACCTTGCTTATAATAGGCATCTCCAATTCTTAAGTAAGCATCTGTTATTTTTTCTTTGTGTGTTTCAGTTTCATCTTGTGTAAATGTTCTAAAGGATTGTATAGCTGATTCCCAATCGTCTTGTTTAAAATAAGCATAAGCAATATTGTAGTAAGCATCATTGTGCTCAATTAATGAATAACTCCCTGGCTCTTCTAAAAACTTGCGGTACCACACTATCGAATTACTAAAATCAGATAGCTTAAAGTAAGCTTCAGCCATCCAATAATAACTTTGTGAGTTTAAGGCTGGGTCAACCGGATACTTTTTAACTTTTTTGAAGGTTTCAATCGAACTAGCTAATTGTGAACTTTGAAATTGTTCTACGGCATGATTAAAGGCCATCATTTGGTAAGTTGATTTCATTCTAATGTTTAGATCACTAACATTTTCTATAGCTGCCATTGCAGACTTGTAGTTTTTCATGGTTGTGTAAACATTAATCAAATATTCCTGAACATCTTGACTACGTTTAGAATTAGGATACTTATCTAAGTATTCAGTTAAAGCGATTACAGCTTCATCAAAAGGATTATAGTCTAACTTGTAAGATAGAATGGCATAGTTGTATAAAGCGTCTTCTTCAACTTCTTTGTCAAATGACAATTTTGACGCTAATTCAAAAGCGTTTCTAGCGTAAAAATAATTGTCTTCTTTTAAATAAGCATCTCCAATATGGTACAATGATATTTGGCCTAACTTATCTTTTACATTAGCTACTTTGTCAAACATTTTAATGGCCTTTTTATAGTTTTTGCTTTTAAAATAGGCATACCCTAATTGGTAGTCTTCATCTCTAGTAGTTGTCGATTTTGAATTGTATTCTTCTAAAAATGGTACGGCCTCATCATATTTACCCACTTTATAAAAGGCATCACCAATCAAATGTGACATACCTAATTCATACTTAGCATTATCTTTTTCATTTAAACCTGGTGCTTGGTTAATTACTTTGTCATACTTACCTTGTAGGTAGTAAATTTGAGTGATGTAATAAGGTACAGTTTCTTTAAAAGCGGGATTGTCTTTTAACTTTGTAAAACCATCTAATGCCGTTTGATAACTTTTTTCAGTGTATGCAATGTGAGAATAGTAATATAAAGCAGGTGCTTGGTATTTTGAATCACTTGTAATCACTTCATGAAAAGCATTTCGAGAAGCCTTTAAATTACCTTCTCTAAAATTCGCGTAACCTAATTTGAAATAGTACTCTGCTTTTTCGTCTTCAGATAAATCATAAGTATCCATTTTCGATAACCACTCTATAGAAGCCTCATATCTTCTCTTTCTATAATAATGCTTCCCTAATTCAAAATAAATCTGTGGTCTGTATATAGTTTCAGGGTAATCCGTTAAAAAACCTCTTAATAATAATTCAGCATCAGGATGATAAAGGTACAGTGAGTTTAAAGCATAATAAAATCGTGCTTTTATAACAAATGGATGATTTTCATCTTTTTGTTCGTTAATAAATATCTCGTATTCTTTTTGAGAAGCACTATATTTTTGTTTCTCAAATAAATCTTCTGCATTGTAAAATCGAGCAAATTCGGATGAATGCTTGTCGTTTATTTGTGCAGTCACAAACAGTGATTGTACTACAAAGGTGAGTAGTAGAATTGCTTTTAATTTAACCATTTTATATAAAATTAATAGTTTATCTGTAAATTATGTACGCGTTAAAAACTATATTAACTGCGTTATAATCTTACAAAATTATAATAAGCAAGGCGAGAAAATGTGTTGTGCAAGTAAAGTTATAAACGGTGATTTGTTTAATTTATTGCAAGATCATGATTTTTCAAAACTATGGAGTGGATTTAATAATAGTAAGTTTGTTGTGGTCAGATATGATAGACTCAACCCATCCATGTTGCAGTTTAGTATCTATATATATGAAATGGTAAATGTTCAATTTCATATAGAGGAGAAAGGCAACAAAGTTTACTTGCTATATTAAGGATGAGTTTCAAATATAAAAGTCTTGTTTATTCCTTTGGATTATGAAGTAATTATCTTCGAAAAAAATGTAATTGATTTTTTTGAATTCTTACTGATATTTTGTAACTTGAACGTATTATGGAGATTCTTTATGTCTTAATTTTTTTCCTCTTGGGGTTGATTACAATTAATATTGTCTATAATATATTTATTTATTTTATTAATGAAAATAAGACAGATACTATAGTGAGTATTATAATTTGGGTTTCTCAATTCTTTTTCTTTTTGGCTACCTATTTATTTGGAAAGAGTAAAATTGAGTATGAGTTGTTTTTTGGGTTCAGTTTAAATTTCTTTACTTGTATAGGTTTAATTATGCTTTTAGTTCGATTTTACGCTATAAAGGTAAATTTTAAAATGTTTTATTATTTCGCTGGATTTTGTCTTGTCTTGTCTTTAGCTCTGTTTAAATTGACTGATTATTTTGAGATATATGCTTTTCCTATCGCTTTATCTATATCTACTCCCTTACTTGTTACTCTGTTCAAAATATATAAGCAGAAGAAGGTGGTGCTCACAAATAAATTAGATTATTTCTTTTTGGGACTTATGCTCGTTTGGGCTATACATTATTTGGATTATCCTTTTCTTCGACATTTAGATGTTCCTTTTGCGCCAATCGCGGGATACACTCTGGCGATCACATTGGTCTATTTATTATCTATTGTGATACCTGTAAAAGTTAATATGGCGGTAAACGATAAGTTCAATAAGGAGCTTAAAATAAAAGTTGAAGAAAAGACTAAAGAGCTTAGAAGTGCCCAGTCTCAACTTATTCAATCAGAAAAATTGTCATCACTTGGCCAGTTGACAGCTGGGGTTGCACATGAATTGAATAATCCTATTAATTTTATTGGTGTTGGTAGTGTAGGGTTAGGAAGAGATATTGAGGATTTAATGGAGTTACTCGAAAAATATGAACGATTAGATATAGTTGAGGAAAAAGAGCAGGGGCTAGAAGAAATTCGAGCACACAAAGTGGAGATGGATTATGATTTTTTAAAAGAAAATATAGTGAGTACTATAACCGATATACAGATGGGGTCTAAGCGAATTACTAACATAGTTAAAGGACTTCACAGTTTTTCTCGAATGGATGCATTTGGAAATAAAGTGCCTACAAATATTCATAAGGGAATTGATGATACTTTGATAATATTGAACACAGTGCTGAAATATAAGGTTACAGTTATTCGTAATTATGATGAAGAGGTTAAAGAATTATCGGGATACCCAGGTCAATTAAATCAGGTTTTTATGAATATAATTGCGAATGCAGAACAGTCTATTATAGGTGAGGGTACGATAACAATAACGACTAAAGATGAAGGGAATGGTGTAACTGTCACTATTAGTGATACGGGTTGTGGGATGAGCAAAGAGGTGCAGTCTAGAGCGTTAGATCCTTTCTTTACAACAAAAGCAGTAGGCTCGGGAACCGGGTTGGGCTTGTCTATATCTTATGGGATTATTAAGACCCATAATGGAACCATAAATATTGAAAGTGAGATAAATAAAGGATCTAAATTTATTATATATTTACCTTATTAAAATGACTATTAATGAAATACACGATATTATATATAGATGATGAAGAGGAGAACTTGAGGGTGTTTAAGTCTGTTTTTAGACATGACTACAATGTTTCGACCTTTACTTCTGGTGAAGAAGGGCTTAAGTTTCTGGAGAATAATGTATGTCATTTGATTCTTACAGATCAACGAATGCCATCTATGACTGGTGTAGAATTTTTGAGGCAAGTGTATAAGAAGATTCCAACAAAGCCACCTAACAGGATGATTATTTCTGGCTTTAGTAATTCTAAGGATATTGAAGAGGCGAAAGAAAAATACTTCTGTTATAAGTTTATCTCAAAACCTTGGGATGTTGCTGAACTTAAACGGGAGATGGATGAGGCAATAGATAATGCTTGTAACCCAGCGTAATTATGGTGAAATGGTATTGACTCTGTTGATGAAGAACTGATTTGTCATTACTAGATTTTAATGTGTTCTTATTTATTTCAGATTTCAGATTGTTGTTCCTATTTGTTAGATTATCAAGTAATTAAAACTTCACGCCAATGATGCAGATGTCATCCAATTGTTCAATTTCCCCTTTCCATTTTTCAAAAACATCTTGAATGATCAAGTTTTGCTCATTCATTGATTTGTTTTGAATGGATAGCAGTAATTTTCTAAAGGCATTTGCTTTGAATTTTTTACCTTTTGGCCCTCCAAATTGGTCAACATAGCCATCCGAAAATATATATATAGAATCTCCTTTTAGTAATTCAAAAGAGTGTGTCGTGTATGGATGTAAATTATCAAATTTACCAATGGGCTGTTTGTCTGCTTTGGTTTCGATAATCTCTCCATTTCTAATGATCCATAATGGATTATTTGCTCCAGCATATTGAAGATTATGACCTTCCCAACAACATAATGCAATATCCATCCCGTCTTGAACTTCTTCATCTGATTTTCCAAATTCTTGAATTACAATTTCTCTTGTTTTATCAAGGATTTCCCCAGGGTTTGTTAATCCATACTCTCGGACAGAACGATTCAATGCATTGTTGCAAATAACACTTACGAGTGCCCCAGGAACGCCATGCCCTGTGCAATCACCTGAAGCAAATAAAACCTTATTCCCTTTGCTTTCTATCCAATAAAAATCTCCAGCAACTACATCCTTGGGCTTGTAAAAAATAAAGTAATCTTTTAAGTATTCTTTAATAATTCGATTTGGAGGAAGTATCGCCTTTTGAATTCTCTTAGCATAAACTATACTATCAGTTATTTCATCATTTTGCTTCTTGATAATGTCATATTGTTTATGAAGCTCCTCAGTTCTTTCGTTTACTTTTAGCTCAAGGTTTTGGTTTAATTCTCTTATTTCCTTGTCTACAATATCTTTTTCAATTTCCAATTGATAAAGTGACACTGCATTATGCATTATTTGTTCGAGAGATTCTGGTTCGAAGGGTTTGTTATGGAAGCAGTAGACCCCAACTGTATTTATGGCTTCCTTTAGAATTTCAAAATCTGAATAAGCAGTTAAAATTATACTTTTAATTTTTGGGTATTTAATTTTAGCCATGCTTAGAAACTCAATCCCAGTCATTCCAGGCATTCGTTGATCTGTCACAATTAAACCAATGTCTTCTTTTTCTAGAATCTCTAGACCTTTGAACCCAGAAGATCCAGTGAAAACATTAAATTCTTTTCTATATAAAGATTTAAAGGCTCTTAAGTTTTCCTCTTCGTCATCTATATATAATAAACTAGGCTTCATAATATGATTAAGGTTTTCATACCTAAATATATGAAAAAAAAACGAATTCTGAGCATTCGTTTTACCTATTAGAATGAAAAGAAGTTCTGTAGAATTAGGTTTATGAAAAGAATAAGGTGCTTAATCTATTTTAAAAAAGTGTCCAGTGTTTGATTCCGTATTCATTTTATGATGAATAATTTTAAGTTCAAAACTACGTCACTCAATAAAAAGAGGTTTAAAATAAAAAAAGCATTGAAGACAGTGTCTTAAATGCTTTTAATGTACAATGATGAATGAGATTGAGTCGTTGACACATAGATTTCTAAGAATGGGTAAGTACTCAAAGCTTTATGCTCTAATTTTCTTTATCTTATTTGAAAGATAGTTGTTACTTTTTAGAGGTTAGAACATATTTTCCCGTTTTTTCACACCAAGTAATATACGTTTTATCAGCCTTTTTTAAAGTTGTTCGGTCACTAAAATACACTTCAAACCATTTATGGCTAAATCCCTCACATTGATTACATTTTTGAATTACTCTCTTTTCTATTGTTTCTTCTATCATGACATGTCTTATTTATTTACTCACAACGAATTTATGTACTTGTTGATTTTTTTTACTGCTTAAAAATAGATAATAGAGACCGTTATTCAAATTACTTATATCAATTTCCTTTTTCATTTGATGGTCTATTTTGTATTCCTTGGTTAGTATTAATTTCCCTAAGCAATCGACTATTTTAAGTTCCAATGTGCCTGTGTTTATTAAATTATCGTTATAAACAAATGTCAAGTGATTTGTTGCTGGGTTAGGGAAAATTGAAGAATAAATACTTTCACAGTTAGCGATAATTAGTTTTGAATAAGTAAATTCCCCATCAAAATCGGTTTGTTTTAACCTATAGTAAGTTGTTTCATGATTTCGGTTATTATCAATAAACTGATATGTTAATAAGGTAGAGTTAGTTCCAGCACCTTCTATTGTCTCAATAATATTAAAATTGACACCATCCTTACTTTTTTCTATAGTAAAATAATCGTTATTCAATTCTGTTACAGTTTCCCAATTTAATTGCGTTTTATTATCAATACAAGTCCCTGTAAAATTCTTCAATTTAATAGGTAGGATAGTTAATGTGTTGATTTCATAAGCGCCGATAGTGGGCGGATTTACTCTTATGTCATTGCTAATGTCAGTTGATGGTACAGAGACAATCCCTTGTGTTAGCCACGTGTCTGTTACATCTAAACTGTCTTGACTTAACCATGGAAATAATGTTGAAGATGGTTTTCCTGCGGTGTTATCACTAATTGAGTTTGTTTCTCCTGATGAGGTTTGCCATGCCGCTAATGTTGCAATGTTACCTCCCCAATAACCAATGTAGTTATTTGCTGTAGTCCCTATGACATAAGTGTTGTTATTTGAACCCCACATAGCAGAATTGGTATGCGGACTATAAATCGCATAATGCTGACCAGCCCCCCCTGTACGCTCGTTGTACATTAAATTGTTATTGAAATTAGTGAATGTTGACGTTGGTAATTCAATAGCATAAGAATCATCAGAATTGGTCCCTGTTCCTTGAATCAATACACTATTGTAGTACACACTTGCATCACCTCTTCGTATTTCAATACCTGTCACCAGATCATTTCCAGCAATTGAAGCTCCTGCTTTGTTTAAACCGAGAATTACCTCATTATTTTCTATACCTCTGGCATCTCCAGAAGTAATTTCTCCTCCTCCCCAACTAATACCTTTTAATTCTGAAAATGAAGCTGCGCCAGTAAAATCAATATCTCTAACTCTATTTTTAGCAATAAAACCTTGTCCATATATTCCATTGAAATAGTTGGCTTTTGAAAATGTCAAATAAGAAACATTGTTAGAATGGATACTGTCTGATGGGTAAGTGGTGCTACTACTATTGTATATACCACTGAACACAGTCAAAGTATTACCTCCTGTTGTATTTGAAATTCCAGAGATAATATTATTATTGATCGAATTACTTTGGTCTGAGTTTGAGCTTACACTTATTCCTGCAGCATAACCGCCATTTCCAGTTTTGGAGAGTTTAATACTATTTGGGTCAGTTAAACTTCCAATGGTGTTTCCTCCTGAAGAGCCGATCTTTACTTTACAGTTGTAAGCTACAATTCCGCCAAAAATTGGTTTAGAAGAAGAACTACTTGTATTACCTGTGGTAATGTCCAAATCTTTAATCGTGTTTCCATATATTTCAGAATGAGCATTGGCAGCATCATAACCATCATTAATAAAAATTCCGAAAAAATAATAACTACCTGTAGTACTCCATATCCAATCTCCACCAGAACCATTTCCTCCAATGGTATTATTTCTAACAATATTATGTCCATCTTCCTTATAGCCTGAACTTCCAGAACTATATGGGTAACCGACAGATATACCCGCTTGTGTTAAAAACATTCCTGTTTGCGCAGCCGTTTGGTAAATCGAATTATTTTCAATAATACAATCCTTGTTATAGCCCCCAGAAGAAGAAGAGCTACCCAAGTAGATTCCAAATTCTTGAAAATCATAAATGTTACAGTTTCTAATAATATTATTGTTGTTTTCTCTACTGTTAGCCCCTTTAGAAACAATGGCTCTACGTGGTACATTACTCCCCGACTTTGTTACATTACAGTATTCTATAATATTATTGCTAGAGCCAGTACCACCACCAACGTTATTATCACTAATACTAATTGTTCCGGTCCCACAACACGTTCCAGTTATAGCCGATTTTAAAGTAGTATATTTTAGTATATTGTTAGATGCTGCAAAAAATTGAAAAGCTGATGAATATGATCCTATAGTAGTATTTTCAATAATTAGATCTATTGTAGTACCAACACCACCTTGTCTCCCATCTACTGTAATGTTTTCGGCTTGATTTAATCGGATTACGGCAGAAGAAACACAACAACCTCCACCAATGGCTCCGGTAATTTTAATGCTTGCTGCACCTGGGTAAATGGATACTGAAGTGTAAGAAGCACTTCCTGAACCACTTTTATTTAAAGCTGCCATTGCTGTTTCTGTAATGGTTTGACCAACAGCATCTCCTACAGTAATATTAATCACTCCAGTATGTGTGCCAGCATTAATAGCATCAAATGTTAATTTCATTGTGTTGTAAATTCCTGTAGGCGTTCCTCCTGTGGCACTTACAAATACCTGTCCTGTTAAAATATTAGTAGTAAAATTAAAAGGTCCAACCCACGTACTTTCGTCACCTACACCACAATAGGCTCTCGCATAAAAGTCATAAGCAGTACCGGCAACTAAACCTGTATAAGTATAAGGGTTGGTAGTAATTCCTGATTGAGTTGGTGTACCTGTAGGGCTAAATCCTTGAAGCCCTAATTCTATATCCCATGTTGTTTCAACTCCTCCAATAGTCCAACCTAAATCTGCTGTTGTAACAGTTATTCCTGTTGCTGTTAAAGTTGATGGAGCAGGACAACTAATAGTTGTTACAAAGTTAAATGGCCCTATCCATGCACTGTAATCTCCTGCTCCACAATTACTTCTTACGAAATAGTCATAACTAGTAGCTGAGTTTAAACCAGAATATACATAACTATTTGTTACGCCAGTCTGAGTTGGAGTTCCGGTTGGAACAAAACCTACTGTTCCCAGTTCCAAATCCCAAATAGATGCAGCTCCGTTTTCAGTCCAACTCAAACTGGCAGAGTTACTTGTTATTGAAAATGCAGATTGAATTGAAGGGGTTGGACAAGTTGGTGGTGTTATATAATTTACAACTATTGTCCAGCTATTGTTGTCTATTTTATTATATGTCGTATTGCAAGTTCCTCCTCCTGTCCAAGTTCTATACGCTTGCATCTCAAAAATGATAGGAGTACCTCCAGTGTATATACCATTGGCAATAGTTAAATTTGACCTACTATACGATTGTAGTCCCCCTGTATTGTTTGATCCTGAAAAAAAGGTAGTTTCATTAATTAAAGTATTTTGACAGTGTATTCTTGATCTCTGTTCAGATTTCCAGGCTCCATTTGCAGCTGTCATATTATAGACTATATCAATACTTGTTATTTCCCATGGACCTCCAGCTGGAAGATTTATTGTTAAGGGGGTTGAAGGGCCATTACAAGTTGGACTATAAGATGAATTATTTGTGGCTATGTCTCCTATGGAATATGTTGCACTAACTGTTTGTCCTTGTAATGCAAATGAGCATGTTATTAATAAGAACATTAAAGCGTGGCGCATAAGCGTTTCTTCTATCTTTTTTTTTACCATAATAAATAGATATATTAATGTGAATTACAAAACTACTTTGCATTTAAAATATATCAATGAATTCCTTTCCTACAAATACATTACAGGTCTACTACATTTATACTACATCCTATTCTTTAGTAATTAAAACAAAACTTTTAGTTATATTTGATGAGTGGAAACATTCCTTGGTTTATATCGAATTTTAATTGCCGTTTCGGCTGGTGTTCTTATTTTAGGGTTACTATTGTTATTTAAAAAAATAAAGGATTTAGATAATAGTAAAAAGCATTTGTACATTTTAGCTGTTGTGAATGTTATCTCAATGCTGACTTTCTTGTTTAATATTAAAAATGAGTATAACAATGCATGGAAAGAAGTTGTTATCTTTTTAAATTCAGCGATATTAGTTCTAAATTTAACGATAGGCTATTTTGTATATCAATCTTGGAATACCCCCAAATTATTATTTTCTAAGCAGATCATGAAATTATTCTTAATAAGCTTCTTGTCTATCTGCTTTATTGTAATCATGTATTACTCCACAGGTAGTAAAGGTTCTATATTAGATAAAAGCAATAATTCTTTTATTGGGATTTATAGTTTCTCTATTTTATTATACGGCATTGGTAGTTTTATTCCGGCAGCTAGAGTTTTAAAAAAGAGTTTTAGAAATAATATAAAAATACCTTTGATTTTATTATTGATTCTTTTAAATGGATTAAACAATTCCGCAGGACTTATTTTTTATACTTTAGAAATTCCAAATAAGGAAAGTGGGGTTATGATAAATATAATTTTTAACCTACTATTTGCTTATGCCATAGGTTATTACTTCTTGTTAGAGTATTTTGAAGGTAGAAAGCAAATTAAAGTGGCACTTTCCGATTCTAAAATTTCTTTTAGCTGGGAAAGTATGCGATTACATTTAAATTATTGGGGAGAGTTGAAAAATTATCTAAATGTATTTTATCCTGATATTATAAATGAAGTGGATTTACTTCCCCTGTCTGAATTGGAAAAAACACATTTAGTTCTTAAAAAATTAAATATTAAAGCAAAGGATATTGCTGGTGCAATGAATGTGAGCGTCAAGGCAATTGAAATGAATAGGTATAGAATTAACGTTAAACTCAAATCTTTAAAAGATAAATAGAATCATTTTGTAATGATTCAGTAAGTTTGGCTTTTTTTTATTTGTACGTTATAAAACAAAAAAGTCTTGAAGATAGTACCTTCAAGGCTTTTAGTGTGTGGTGATGGACGGGTTTGAGCTGGATACATGATTTTTAGTACGTACTGCGGATTATTTAGCATCTCTATTAAGTGCCACTATTGTTGAGGTCTGTCTCTTATGATATAAAGGGTAAAGAGTTATTTGTATATAGTTTTGTACGAATTAGTACACTTTAAAAGCCACTCTACTTTTAATATTAAACTATATCGTAAAGTTCAATGGATTCTTTTTTACTTACATAATCTGAATCTATGAACTTTGGTTGTGTGCTCGTCTTGCGACTTTATTTTAACTTATGCGGAAGGGTAATCAGATTAAATAATGGCGTAAATAGATGCGACTACTTATTTAGAATTTTAAAACAATTTAACTATATTTAGCATTAAATATTTTAGTTGGAAATATTATTATTTTTTTAACAACCTAGAAAGTATAAATATGAAAAATACTAAGTTTATATTCCTTTTAATTTTTGTTATTGGTTTTTTTATCAAAGTCAATGCAGCATTATCAGTCCCACATAAAATTGATAGTCTAAAGGAAAGCTTATTACTTTTTGATGAAGATATTTCCTTAAATAAAAAGGGTGAGATTTTTAAAGAAATAGCAGCTTTATATAATGAAAATAGCGAGTTTGAAAAAGCAAATACATACTACAAAAAGTCTTTAAAAATATTTGAATCTTTAAAAATATACAGAATAGTAACAGGTATATTATTTGATTTAGGAACGATTGAAATCAAAAGAAGTCAATTTGATAAAGCTATAAGCTATTATTTTAAGACTATTGATGCTCTAGGACGAGCAAGGGCTGAATTTTCTGAAGTTGAATACGACTTTAATTATGGTGTGACTTTAATGCATATTGGGATAATTTATGAAGAAACACAAAACTATAATCAAGCTCTAAAATATTTGTATGAATCTAATGAAATACTGCAACTGGCAAAAATTGATTCTACACATTTAGCCGCAAGTCATATTAATTTAGGGATGACATATAATGAGTTAAAACAACCTGATCTTGCTAAAAAGCATTTTACACAAGCCTTAACTTATATTGGGAATTCATCTGAAGATGAATTTATAATATCTTCTCTTTATTCTGATCTGGGTTATTCGTATTATTTAGAGGGTAATTTTAAAGATGCCATAATTTTTTTTACTATTTCTAAAGAATTTCATGAATCAAACAAAACACAACCTAGTGGTTATACCGTATTATTGATAAACTTAGCCAACACTTATTTGGACATGGGAAAAATGGATTCTTCCAAATTATATTTGGATAGTGCCTATCAAGTTTCTCTAAAAGATGGAGGAGGGCAATTTCTTGAAGGTATTTATGAAGCCAGAGTTAGATTTTACACAAAAACTGGGCAATCTAAATTGACTTTAGAGAACTTAATTTCATTGAACGAAATCAAAGAAAAACTATATGCCCCAAAAATAGTAGGTAACATTGCGAAAATTCAATATAATTATGATATCAAAAAAGCAAAAGAAGAAGAAGAATTAAAACTCAACATCCTTAAAAAAAATCAATTACTAGGTCGGTATAAATGGTATACTACTATTGGTGCTTTAGTTATATTTTTATTAATTTTTATGATGCTGTTTTACAAACAACGTCATAAAATAAAACTCAAGTCCATTAATTTAAAAAATGTTGAATTAGAGAAAGAAAAACTGAGTAATAAATTGGAATTTAAAAACAGTCAACTCACTAATTATGCCCTTCATATTTTGAGAGAAAATGAGTTTTTAGATTCTATTAAATCTGAAATTGATGTGATACATAAAAACCCTACTGATGTAATGAATATAAAATTGTTGTCATCAAACATCAATACGCACATTAGTTCCGCCCGTGACCGAAAGGATTTTGAAATTAATATTGAAAAAGAAAATCAAGATTTTTATTTTAAACTACACGAAAAATTCCCAAAGCTAACTGCAAATGACAAGAAATTATGCTCATTACTTTTACTTAATTTGTCGTCTAAAGAAATTGCTTCTATTACGAATATTTCTGTGGCAAGTGTAGAAACGAGTCGTCACCGTTTACGTAAAAAAATAAACCTTCAGAGTGGAGAAAATATCTCAGAGTTTTTAAATCAACTCTAATGTCTTATATCCTTACTTTTTTGTAAGTCATTAGTAATCCAAGTTTTAGTCAGGTCTGTACAGTTCTTGTCATGTCTGATTTTTTTATTGTTTGATTCCAGTATGGGATTGAATTTAGTTATATCACTCAAGCCTTTGTTCCTTTGTGGAAAACGAATAACCCTGAGAATAAATAATCTCATATTAACATGGCATAAAATGAAAGATATTACTAATACCGAAGGCGTTGACCAAATTCACAAATGTAAATATTGTGGCAACGAACATGCTTGGCACCAAATATATTATGGTGTTTATGCTAAACTAAAAAAAATCGAAGCTACTTATATAGCATGGTGTAAAACAACAAACTCCTACGTTATTTTAAATAGAAATAAATAATTTCTGTTAAACAAATCCTGCTAAATCTTCATAGTAAATTAAATTAATAATTCAACCTTTTTAATCCTATGAAAAGGACCGTTTGTTTCTCAAACGGTCCATTTTTTTGATCGTATAGTCAAGTCAGTTTAACCTCACCACCTTTAAAGGTTAGCTATAAGCTTATCGGTTCTAGACCTACATAACACCCCAAATAAAAAAGCCGATTAAAAATTAATCGACTTTTTTAGATACCACTACATTAACTAGGTCAAAAGCACTGTTATTATAGGATACTAATGATTTATTTGTTGACGACCAATTTATGGACTTCTTTCGTGCCATTAGCACTGATTACATTGATATGGTAGATTCCTGGTTTCAAATCATTAATGTCTATGATTTTTTCAAAGTAGGTCTCTACAGTATAATGCTTTGCTAATGCTATATTTCCAACAGTATTGGTGATTTCAATTCTCAATTCAGAAGTACTTAATTGACCACTGTTGTAGGCAATTGTAAATTGTTGATTGGCCGGATTAGGATAAATTGAAACAGCCTTATTTGTTTGATGACTTAAGTTAACCGTTACAGTTTTCGAAATCTCACTTTCACCATCATAATCAACTTGTTTTAGTCTATAATATATTAAACGGCCTCCAGGATTATCATCTTTATATAAGTAGTCAGTGTAATAACTACTGTTTCCCATCCCTTTCACTTTACCAATGGGATTATAATTAACACCATCATAACTTCTTTCAATCTCGAAATAATCATTATTTAATTCAGATGCGGTTGTCCACGAAAGTCTCACTTTTTCATTTTCAGCTTGGGCCTTAAAATCCAATAATTCAACAGGTAAAAGTACTGGGCATTCAACTGTTGCTGTCCCGCCAAAAACAATTGGAACAGACGTCAAAACGTCACTGTAATTTGAAAATACAATAATATATTCATCACCAACAGTAACTGGTAAGGCAGGCTCAAAGTTCCAAGTATTACCTCCTGCAGGTGTTGTTGCCCCCGTTCCATCTCCAATTAATCCTGTCCCACCATAAGACGCATTATTCCAATTACACCTTATAGGTGACACTGTATTTGCAGGTATATCAGTACATGATGTCGAAGTGTATGGATACATAATCCAATCATAGTAGCCATTTTGTGTACCTAAACCACCAAATATGAATTCCAAATCACCACTACCAGATATAGTAACCCTGAGCCATGTACTATTGTATTCTCCCCCTTGTAAACATCCCATTGAAGCTCCTGTTCCACCAGGATTATTATTTAATGGATTTCCAAACGAACCACTTGGCGGTATTTCATTTAACACGCCTATTCCGTTGGCATCAATCTGAAAACTATAATCTGTACATATATCAACTAATTGAGGACAATCGGAAGCTGTAACTGGTGTAGAACTCGTTTCATAAATACAAATACTACCGTTCATTGTCCACTCACCACCATTGTTTTGGAGCCTTACATGGTAAACTGTTCCTATTGTAGTGGCATAGGTAATATTTTCATAGGTACCCCAAACCAAACTATTACTACATGCAACTGAGGTCATTACAGGATTACATGGTGCCCCTTCAAACAAATTGATCACTGGGTTCATATCTGAATAATAACTGATATTGGTAAAATCAGAAGTGGCAGTAAACCAAACCCATTTATCGTCACCATCTGTAGCACCACACCCCGCACCAGAAGCAATTGAATTCCAATATTCATTATCGGTATCGGTATTAAATGGCGTCATTATACAATCTGTACCTACAACTATTTCACCTCCAGGAGAAAGATCGCATTCATCTGTTTGTCCATAACTAGTATTAACTAACAATAAGCTAATTGTTAATACTGACATCACAATAAAGTTATTTATTCCGTTTTTCATAATTAATTATTTTGAGTTGCATTTTGTATAACTATATTACAATCTTCTGCTTTTAAGGGGAGTAAATTAGCTGAGTCATAAGGACCTTGCACATGACATTTCACAACAAACCCCAATCCAGTAATCCAGGACATAAAATCAGCTCCGCTAAGAATAAATGGATCATAGATGGCAAAATATAGTTGACGGTGATAATCCATTCTTGACATTTCTACACCAGCTTTGTTTCTTATAAATTGATCTATGGTTTGTTCATCCACATGATCAGATACACCTTCCACTATAATTTTGACATACGATTTGGTAGGTGTAGATTGTGCCTTAACAGGTTCATTTAATACATGACAAAATAATGTTAAAAGCAATAATAATTTTAAGTACATAATTGAGTGTTTTTGTTTCATGAAAAATTAGTTGAAACGAAATAAGACAATTTCCTTAAAAGAAAAAATAAAATTGACCTGACTTGACTGTAACATTACTCATAAAAAAACTTGACATCACCTGTACAAGTATTCTCTAGCCCAATAAAAACAGTGAACTTACGTGAAAGGGCATTTTTGTAAAAATTACAATTATTACCAAGGTAAAAAGTGGTTTGAATGGTGTGATTGAGTAGATTGGATGACTTTATTTCCTTATTCCATGATCAATAACCTTAGGGATAATGGGCTATTATTAATTCAGATTGGAGACCGTTTATACCTAGTTTTGAAGGCCACAACAAAGAAAATCAGAAAAAGTTGGAGACAAAAAAAGGCTTCCATTTCTGAAAGTCTCTTTAAGAGCTGATGGACGGGTTTGAACCGCCGACACTTGGATTTTCAGTACGTACTACAGAATTTATAATATCACCTTAAGTTTATTAATGTTAGGTTATGAGCCAGACTCGCGATACCACTTTTCAGGGTTTATAGGGTGTCCATTTTACAAAATGTTACAAATGAGATACAAAAGTTGACATTTCGTTACCTGGTTTTGTTACCGGAGATTAATTTAATAACTCTAATGTTTAGATTCTCCAATATGTAGAAACATGTAAAGATCCAACTATGCTTAAATTTTTCATGTCATTGGCTGTGTAGATTAAAAAAAGAGTTGCATAATAGATACGACAGAACCGATAGGTTCTCCTTTACAAGTTCAGAGATTAAGTTTAACTCTATCCAATACTTATTTTCACCCGATTAGGAATAATATTCACCTTTTTAAAAGGATTATTACTGCGTTACTTTGCATCATCAAATGTTTGATACTATAATTAAATAAAAATGAAAAAGAAAATTTTAACAACAGTGATTTTAGGTGCATTAACATTGAGTTCATGTTCCAATAATGGAACTAAAACAGAGGCTAAAGATGCGAAAGAAGTAATCGTAAACAGCACAGAAGACATTACTATATTCAATAAAATAAACGAAAAAAGTGAAGTGGATTGGAGAGGTTCGCATCTTGGAGGAACACAGCCTAGATATGGAAAAATTGATTTAAAAAATGCATCATTCTCCATTGAGAACAAAAAATTGGTTAACGCTTCGGTAGTGATGGACATGAATTCTTTGACAGTCGAAAATTATCCTGAAGGAGATGAGCAGATTGCAATTCTCGAAGAACACCTAAAAGCAGACGATTTTTTTGACGTTACACAGTATCCAACGGCAAAATTTGAATTGACTGATACAGAAAGTATTACAGGTAACTTTGCATCTTTAGTAACAGGTAATTTAACTATATTAGAAGTAACTAAGAGCATTTCATTCCAAGCCAATATTTCAATCTCTGAAACTTCAGTCTCAATTAAATCAGAAGATTTTTCTGTAAACAGAGCAGACTGGAATTTAATTTACAATGCAGAAGGAACTTCTGGCGTACCGGTTGATTATTTAATCTCAAATGATATCGGTTTTACGATTGATGTGACCATAGAGAATTAATTTAGAAAATATAAAAAATAGTAGTCTAATTTAGATTATAAATAATAGAACTTAATAAAATAAGAATTATGAGAGACACAAAACAAGAATATACAAAAACTTTAGACAATTCTAAAAAGAGTATTTTGGTACGTGGTTGTGATCCAGAAATGGCTAAGCAAGGCTCAATAATACTACCTCCACTAGTTGGGAATCCAGAATGTATTGGTACCACGAGTGACAATGACTTTATTGAAAAATTAAAATCACGTAAATGGTCCGTGATATTCTTTGCACCAGGTGCTTGTAGATTAAATGCGGCCCAAATGCCTATTCCGGGTAGTAATTCTCAAACAGATGGCTGGACACTTCAGCAGTATGGCGAATTAGTTAAGAAACTGCAAGGTGAAGATATTCAAATTGTAGAAACTCAGTTAGAGAGCGATTCTGTTGGTTTGATAAAAAAAGCTTTGGAGATAGCAAAAGAAACAAATTAGTGAGTTAATAGGTTTGGATAGATAGTAAACAAAGATTGAAAACATCTTAAGCCTATTTACTACAAAAAAAGACTTCCATTCCTGGAAGTCTTTTTTTGTATGATGATGGACTGGTTTTGACTCGCTTATTATAGGGTTCTAAGCTTCCAATTGATTTATTTTGGGATATTGAATATAGTTTTGCTGTATGTTTTCTTCAATTTCTAAAAATAAATATTATATTTTGGTTTAAAAATAAAAAACATGAAATATTTTGTTTCTTCCGAGTTAGGGAAAAGATTGCCTTTTGCAATTACTAATTATGATCAACTCATCAAATCTGACGATATATTTACCCCATCTTTAAGGGATTTTAATGTTATTTTTTGGATAAAAAAAGGAAAGGGAGAATATACAATTGATTTTGAAAAATATACTTTTGAAGAGGGAACAATTATTCTATTATCAAAAGATCAGCTACATTATTTTTTGCCTTTTAATAAGGCGGAAGTAGAAATTGTATCTATTGGTTTTAAACCAGAGGTAATTTATAGAAATGATTTGGACATAGAACATTTGTTTAAATTCAACTCTCACTCTTATCAAAAGATTAATCAAACGATTTATATTTCTGATTCAGAAGGAAATAGGTTTCAAAGGTACTGTGACGATTTAAATCATATTTATAATAAATGGAAAAACGCATATCAATATGAAGGTTTTTATCATAATTTATGTTTGTTTTTACTACAATGTGAAATAATTCAAGAGAAACAATCGGAAGCCAAGGATTTGATACAAGATAAACCTACAGCGGAATATTTAACCTTTAGTCAGCTGATTGAAGTAAATTATAAAACGGAATTTAGAGTAAGTTTTTATACCAATGAAATGAATGTTAGTCTAAAGACATTGAGCCAACTCACCAAAACATTTTATAAAACTTCACCTAAGTCTGTAATTGATAATAGACGAATTTTAGAAATAAAACGATTATTAAAAGGAACTTCAAAATCGAGTAAAGCAATAGCCTATGAACTAAATTTTGATGAACCTACTAACATGTTTAAATTTTTTAAAAAACATACAGGAATTACACCTAAAGATTTTAAAAACTTAGCTTAAGACAGTTTTTACCCTTTTAAGAATAGTTTACACCTTTTTTTTACCTCAACATTAACGGACATTTGTACTATCGAATTGATAATACATAAAACCGATAATGTTATGATAAATATTTTAAAAGACAAAACGAACAAAGTCCTATTTAGGATGAGCATACCTATCAGTTTAGGTATGATTTCAACTTTTTTATTTCAAGTAGTCGACACTTATTTTGTAGGTAATTTAGGCGCAAATGAATTGGCCGCATTAAGTTATTCTTCCACGCTTTATTTTTTATTAGTGAGTCTATTCATTGGTTTATCTATTGGGGTTTCCATAATAATTGGGCAAGCCGTGGGAAAAGGAGAATTGGATGAAGTAAAAAAAACTACTTGGATTGCACTAGTAATAAGTTCTTTCCTTTCTATAATACTTTCCTTTATTTCTATATTGTTTATAGACACACTTTTTAATGCTTTAGGGGTTTCGTCAGAAGTCCTTCCTTTTGTAAAATCTTATATGATTCCAGTACTTTTTGGTATGCCTTTATTGACTACGGCAATTATGGCAAGTGGAATATTAAGAGCATCAGGGAATATTACTAGTCCAGAAATAATTATGGGATTGGGTGGAGTAATTAATTTGATACTGGATTATGCTTTAATTTTTGGAAAATGGGGCATGCCAGAAATGGGAATTCAAGGAGCTTCTTATGCTTCTGTAATTTCATGGGTAGCAATATTTATTGGAATGGTTATTTTATTATTAAAAGATGATTTATTGACTTTTTCATCCAATAGTTCTACTCCAATAAGTACTATTTACATAAGTATATTCAAGTTAAGTTCACCAACTATTCTTACTCAAATAATTGGACCAGTAACCATTACTTTTATTACTTTCTTTTTAGCAAAACAATCGTCAATGGCAGTTGCTGCTTTTGGTGTCGTGAGCAGAATGGAAATGTTACTATTAATTGGAGTATTAGGTGTGAGTTCTTCCATAACTCCTTTTATAGCACAAAACACAGGGGCAAAATTACACAGCAGAGTAGATGAAGCAATTATTTTTGGAGGTAAAGCATCTACTTATATTGGTTTGTTTTTAGCCATTTTCTTATTCATCTTTGTAAAGCCAATGGCAGCTTTATTTAGTGATAATAATGACATAATAAATCATATTGTAAACTATTTTTATATCATAAGTTTGTCTTATATATTTTATGCTTTTTATATCATAACTACTTCTATTTTTAATGGGTTAAAAAGGACAACAATTTCCTTAAAAATTACTGCAGTCAAATCTATTATCTTCATTTTACCTTTAGTTTCTATAGGGTCAATTTGGGGAGTAAGTGGAATTTTTATTGGTATAGCGTTAGCTAATATTTTAATTGGTTTATATGCAACAAAAATAATGCGAAAAGAGATTAAAATAAACCATCCATCATTATCAAATCCAAATGTTCTTGAGGATTACAAACAAGATGCTCAATGGGTTTTGGGAAGAATAAAAGCTAAAAAATAATTTTTTCACCCTTTTTGGAAGAATTCTCACCTTTTTACACAGGTTAAATCTACCGAAATTTGTATTAAAGTAAATAATTAAATATTAATCAATAAATAAATACAATGAAAAAGCAAACAATTTTAGTCCTAGGGGCTACAGGAAATCAAGGCGGAGCAGTTGCTCAAGCTTTATTAAAAGACGGACACAATCTAATTGGTGTAACCCGTAATGTAGAATCAGACAATTCTAAAAAATTAATCAACCAAGGTGTAGAAATGACCACAGCGGATTTTTCAGACAAAACCACTTTAGTAGAATTAATGAAGAAAGTAGACACAGTTTTTGCCATGACCACTCCAGGCTGGGAAGGTGATGTTGTAACAGAACTAAAGCATGGTATTAATTTAGTTGATGCAGCGAAGGAAGCTAATGTAAATCACTTTATTTTTACCTCTGTTAGTGATGCGGATCAAAATACTGGAATCCCTCATTTTGACAGTAAATTTGAGATAGAACAACATTTGAAAAAGTCTGGTTTAAACCATACAATAGTTGCACCAGCTTATTTCTATGATAATATATTTTATCCTTATGTCATGGATGCTGTGTTGAAAGAAGGCGTATTAAGAATTGCCATGCCAAACGATACTAAATTGCAACAAATTTCTGCTGAAGACATAGGCAAGTTTGTTGGTATCGTAGTCAATAAAGGAGAAGACATGTTTGGTCAAAGGATCAATATCGCTGGTGACGCCATTTCAGGAGAAGAAGTAGCAAAAGTACTTTCAACTGTTCTTGGGAAAGACATAAAATATGAAGGGTTCAGTCCTGATTATTTGAGAGAACAAAGTGAAGATATGGCTAATATGTATGAATGGTTTAACAATATAGGCTATTCAGCTGACCTCAAATATTTAGCACAATATGAACTTAAAAGTTTTAAAGATTGGGCTATGAAGCAAGAATGGCCTGCCTTGATTTAAAATGACCATCAGTAAAAACCAATTCTTTCAATCAAAACTAATATTAAAAACAAAAGAAGTCAGTTATTCTATAGTATGAATGACTGACTTTTATTAAAATCAAAATGATGAGTAAAAAATTCAAAATAACATATACAACAGTAAAAGTATTATTCAGTCTCATGATTCTATTTGGGACAGCGCTGTATTTCTTTAACTATGATTTAGTAGCCAGTAGAATATCAAATTTGGGATACCCCACCTACATTATCTATCCTTTGGGAATTCTTAAAATATTAGGCGTAATCACCATTTGGATGAAAAACCTAACCCTATTAAAAGAATGGGCATATGCAGGTTTTGTATTTGTCCTGACCTTGGGAGTTGCCGCTCATGTAAGTATTAATGACAATGAATTTATGCCTGCCTTACTATCTTTAATTTTAGGGAGTATTTCTTATTACTTACATAGAAAAGAGCAAGTTGTAGTCAAAACACAAACATCATAAATCTCATGAAGCAGGTCATTCTATCAATAATCGTCATTTTAATTTCTAGTATATCATTTGGACAAACCGGTGAAACTGAAATTAAAGATTCACTAAAGAAACGCATTGAATTTGGTGTAATGGGACAATGGCAAAAAGGAAATCTGGAGCAATTTAGTATCATGCCTAATACCAATCTAAAATTATTTAACAGTTCCTTTCGTTCAGAAGTTAATGTGACCTACAATTATTTGGTGTTAGGAGGCTTCAATCCTGTCAATGATTTTTGGATGAATGGTTTGTTTCAGTATAAACCAGATAATCGTGTCTTTGCAACAATAAATGCTATTAACGGATTTGCAAAATCATACAAAATAGATGGTTCGTTTTTTAACAGTGCCGGTGTTGGTGTCAATTTGATACAAAAAACAGATGCAAAACAGCTTCAATTGTCAATAACCAGTGGGTATTTACACTTTAAATTCGCTGATGCTATAGCACATTCAACACTTGGCTTTGGGTCAATGATAAACGGATTAATTCCGTTATCAAAATATGCGAACCTAAAATGGAGACTATCCACTTACCATTCCAGTCAAGACCACACATTTTGGGGTGGAGGTAATTTATTGAAAATTGATATGATGCTATCAAAACACTTTTTTGTTAACATCATGCATCAATTATACTATCATCATAAAGAAGTAACGAACACAAAAAAATATACATCAATTATGCAATTTGGAATTGCATATAAAACTAGATAAAATGAAAACAAAAAAAATAATTACGGGAACAGCTCAAGGTTTATTGAGTATATCGTTATTCATGTCAGGGATTATTAAAATAACAACGCCTTATGATGAGTTAGTTGTTCAAATGTCTTGGGCAGAATTGGTACCTCCATTTATAGTAATACTAATTGGAACTCTAGAAATATTGGGAGTAATAGGTATGAATTTACCTTTTATACTTAAAAAGTATAAAAAAATAGTCCCAATAGCTGCGGCTGGTTTAGTTCTAACAATGCTCGGTGCAGTTGTTACGCACATGGCAATTGGTGAAAACTTCATGGCAGCATTAGTGATGCTAATTATTGCAAGTTATGTAACCTATTCAAGGTTTGAATTACTGAGAACCAATGATTATCAGACTGAAATAAAATAAGTAGTTATGATATTAGTCTTTAAAACGAACATCTTATCCAGACAAACGCAGGAAGTCAAGGAGGTTTTAGAGCGCGTCAACGGCATTCAAAACGTTTCTTTTGATCTTGAAGCTTGAGAGTTCATCACTTCTAACTTCCCTGCTTACCTATTTGACTTAGGTGATATAATCTATATAGAGAGTTTAGCAAGAAGTATATCGAAAAATAAAATTCATCCATACCAGCTGACTTTGTGTTATGGACGAATTTAAGAAGCTTAAAGAAGGTGAGTCTATAAATTACAGATGTGAAGGATTCAGGCTTGCTAAGGTTCACCGAAAGAGTAACATGTGTTATGTTTGGTTTCCTAAAGCAGAGGTGTTACTCTTGTTTAGTGAACTTTCGGCGTCATAACAAGTTCCATTATGAATCACTGTTTTCTTATGTTACATCCCTCTCCTTAAATATTAATGAAATAGATAGTTTATCAATTTGGATATAATACTAATTTTTTAAACTGTTATTGCTTAACGATTATTGTCAAGAAACATTACTATGATGAAGTATTTGTTATAGTGATGATTGAAAAGTCCACTTTTTGTTTTCGTGTCATAAAACAAAAAAGCCTTGAAGATAGTATCTTCAAGGCTTTTAGTGTGGTGATGGACGGGTTTGAACCGCCGACACATGGATTTTCAGTCC
>Ga0209395_1002457_pt1 | contig 24211 bp, 19 predicted proteins | sample GOMGulsemesocosm_3_FD_184635 | JGI IMG/M metagenome (GOLD analysis project Ga0209395, IMG submission 184635) | Methane-oxidizing microbial communities from mesocosms in the Gulf of Mexico - GOM9D Gulf of Mexico (SPAdes) (version 2) | ecosystem: Environmental > Aquatic > Marine > Cold seeps... | reverse complement strand
AAAGATGAATGTTAACTTAAAGTAAAGAGAGGTAGAACAAAAAAAAGACTAGCATAGAGCTAGTCTTTTAGAATTAAGATTCTTTTAATTTTAAAACAAATCGTACTTTAATGATAGGCTAGCATTGACTCCTCTTTTAAATGATTTTACTACTACTTTACCAGTTTCATTATCTTGGAATCTTTTTACTTTTGAATCCAAGATATTTTTAATTGACAAACCTGCGTTAATTCGTTTAGTGATTTTTGATTTAAAAATAAAATCAAGTGTAAATACCCCTTCGTCAATTAGATCTCCCTTTCCTGCTGAACCAATAGCATGCACTCTATCTGAAAAACAGTTCCCAGTAATTGTTGCTAAAATATTTCTGTTTTTACTAAATTCTTTCAGGAAACTAATATCACCATTAAGTAAAATATCTGAAGCACCAGTTATTTTACCACTTTCGTTTGTAAATTGTACATTTAGATCGGTTTCTCTAGAAATTTTTTCACTATTAAAGTCTTGATTTGAGGACATAAAAGCTCCATTAAATCCAGCAGTTAGTTTGCTTTTTAAATTAGCATCCTCATTTTCTTTGTTAATTTCAAAGATGTTTTTTCTAATTTCAAATTCCATTCCAAAAATGGTAGCTTGCTCTCCAGAATTCACCCACGAGATATCATTGGCTGCAGACGCAACAACTGCTTCGTTAATTGGGTTTTGAATTAATTTCCCAAAACCAGTAATGGATATTACTTCGCCTGATTTAGGGAAGAATTCCCATCCAAGATCCGCATTATAATTTGTTGATGAATATACATTAGGATTCCCAAATTTCGAACCTACTACATCTTCGTATAAAAAAGGTGCCCTTTCTTTAAATTGTGGTAATGTGTATGATTTACTTCCAGCAAACTTTAAATTTTGTTTTTCAGTTAATTCATACTTTAAAGAAACATTAGGCATGATTTCTATTTCATCAAGTGAGTTTTTATCTCCCTCTGGGTTAAGTGAGGTTGCCCACTCGATTTCTTGAACTACCTGTTCAGCTCTTACTCCAACAATTGTGGTAAACTTTGGAGATATCTGGTATTGTAAACTTCCAAAGCCACTATTAATTGTTTGTGTTCCATCATATGTTTGTGGAGTTAAAGCATTAGGTGTTCCTAAGCCTCCTTTAAATGTTTTAATGGTAAATAATCCCGAATTTAAATTTTGCTGGTTAAAATAGGCGTCTAAATTTTTAGGGTCTACGTTGGGTTGTACTACATTTCTGTTTACTGCAAAATTGAATTGTGTTGCTCCAAGTCCTACAGTTTTTAAATGACCGCAATACCCTAAAGTAATTTTTCCTTTATAATTATCATCTTGATTTTTAGAAAATAGATACATGCTAGAAATATTTATCGCAAACTCATCTTCTTTTAATTCTTCAAAATAACGATGACTGTTAGAGTCGGAAATATCGGATGCTATTTTTGGTGAATTAATCGGATTGTTATTATCAGTAGGCACTAACATTACTTGTCTTCTGTCAGGAGTGCTATTGTTTACAGTATTATATCCTAAACCCCAATCAAGATTAATTTTCTCATTAAAAGTATGTTTTCCTAGTAATTGATTTACCAGTAATTTAGTTCTGATAAAGGTTGAACGTCTGATGAAACCTCCACCATTCTCAGCATTGTCAAATACGTTTATTGTACCAGAATAATCGCTTAAATTTTGACTTGTAGAATTGATAAATAGTGAATTAAACCTAATGGTATTGTTGTTATTTGCTTTGAAAGCAATATTTGCCATACCAGTAGTATTTGTGTCATAGCTATATGAATCAAAAATATAATTAGATGTTGCAACGCCATTTGTGTTTACCCCTCCTTTAGTGATTCCTTCTTTTTGTTTAAACCCATTATCAAAAGATGCTGTCCCAAAAACACTTAGGTTTTTATTATTTCCTAAGTCAAGTTTTGTTCCTCCTGTAAGTGAAAAACTCTGGTTGAAAGGAGTTTTAGGATCTCTATCAAGACTTGTTGAGAAATTATAGGCATTCAATGGATTGTTTGGTTGTTTCTGATTGTAAAAACCAAAGTAATTAGGGCCATCTTGTAAATAGAAGTTATCGGCATTAATTGCATTTGAGTTGTAACCGCTCCCATAACCAATTTTCAATTTTCCGTTACCTTTATGGTTTTTAGAAACAATGTTTATATTGGCGCCTCCAAAATCTCCATAAATTTTATTGTTATATGTTTTACTTATATCAATAAACGCTACAATATCAGTACTAAAAATATCTAATGCAATGTTTTTAGTTGATGGGTTGTTTGAAGGAAGTGGTAGTCCGTTTAATGTAGTTGAATTGTATCTATCACCTAATCCTCTAACAAAAATAGTATTTGTGCCTTCTTGTTTAGAAATCCCTGAGGCCTTTGTTACTGCTGACGCTAAATCAGACACCCCTTTTTTTGCTAATTCTTGAGCTCCGATTTGTTGTTTAATTTCAATAGCTTTTTTTTGTTCTAATAATAAAGTACTTTCTTTTTCTCTATTGGTTTTTGTAACGATAATTACTTGTTCTAATGAATTTGAATTTAGAGTTTTATTAATTATGGTGTTTTCATTTGTAATAATTTCTTCTTTTGAGGAGCTGTACCCTACATAGCTATATTCCAAGGTGTAAGATCCTGGGTATACCTCTAGAATGTAGTTGCCATCAAAATCAGTTTGAGCTCCGGTAGTTGTCCCAGAAATCACAATTGTAGCCCCTAATAAAGGCTCATTTCTCATTTCTCCATCTAAAACTCTCCCCGATATTTGAACTTTGTCTTGAGCAAAAGCAATGCTTGAGAATATGGGAATTAGTAAAAATAAATTTTTCATTTTTTTGCGTTTAAGTTTTATGCAAAGAAAAATCTATTATAAAAGTTAAGAGTTAACTGTTTATGATTGTTGTGTTATCGGAGTGTAAAGTAAAAGAGTGTAGTATTAAACTAATGTAAACTTCATATAAATAAAAAGCCAGTCAATAACTGACTGGCTTTTTATTTATATGAAGTTTACTGTTAAAAAACATTGACTCCTAAAATCACCGAAGCGCTATTGTATTTGGCGTTGCTATATGGGTATTTCTTTAAAAGATCTCGATTAGTGTCATATCTAAATTCAATACTATATTTGTTTTTGTATTTATAACCTAAGCCAAAAAGGAAATTGATGTTTGAGTTTAATTCAAGCTCTCCGTTTACTTTGTATTCTATTTTTGAGCTAATAGGGATATCATTTACAAGAGCTGTATTCAAAAATATTTTCGAATTGTTATTTATAAACATGTAATATCTGACACCTATAGGAAGTTCAATTGATTTGTAGTCAATAGTAACTTTTTGAATCCCTGTAGCGTCAGGGTTTCCTGTAATTCTTCCTCGGGTAATATTTTCAGATTTATAATATTGATAGGTTGGTTCTGTAAATATTGCCCATTTGTTATTGTTGAATGGTAAAATGTATTCAACTTCGACCCCTAATCTTAAGCCAATTTTTTGACCAAAATCAGTGTTTAGTCTTGGGCTTAAATCATCTTCAATTGCAAAAGATGAAGATTTAATCCCTGGTCTTATAGCGATATGAAATTCACCTTTGTTCTTTTTTGTTTTAGTAATTTTGTAGTTCGGATTATCACATTGATTGTATTTTATAAAAAAAGAAGTTAAGTCTGACTTGGTATAAGTAATACGATCAATATCTTTAAAAGTTATATCAGAACATTTCAGAGTACTCCATAGTTGTTGCTTATATTTATTGTTTTTTGCAATCCTACCTTTTTCTTTATATTTCTTAAAAACAAGTTGTTCAATACTAGAATTTTCTACTTCATAAAAATATCTTCGAAAAGATGTTTCTTTAAATAAATATAAACTAGCTTTTCCTTTAACTAAAAGCTTTAAAAATAATTGCTCTTTTTTAAATCTTGGCTCTTTAATATCAGCTAAATCAGCTATTTGGTTGCTAGATCTATCAATTTCAACATTAAAACGTTTATAGTTAAATTTATCGATAATAACAAACTCTTTTATTGCTGAAATATCTGCTTTTTTAACAACAGAGTTTTCTGATAATTTGTATTCAAATTTTGTAGGGTTATTACTCCAATCTTTGTTTTTAATTAAACAATTTATTTTTTGGTTAGAATCTGTAATTAAATAACCTTTTTCAAAGTGTACTTGAGCGTAGGAAGTAATACAGAAGATTGTAATTAATAGTGTTAAAATAGATTTTTTCATTTAGTTAGTTTTTCCGCGAAAATAAAGAAAATATTTATTATTGTTAATGGTTTGAATTTGTTTTTTCACTCGGTTATTGAGTTTGGAAAGTTTATATTTGTTTAATAAATACCAAAGGATGAACTGGGACCAATTATTGTCGCTTAAGCGATATGGAGATACGAATAAAAGACTACGTAAAGAACAAAATGAAAATCGATTGGGCTTTGAAGTAGATTATGATAGAATAATATTTTCATCAGCTTTTAGATCATTACAAGATAAAACTCAGGTAATCCCATTGTCAAAAACCGATTTTGTACATACCCGATTGACACATAGTTTGGAGGTTTCGGTTGTGGCTAGATCATTAGGTAGAGCAGTAGGGAAGGAGCTGTTAAAAAAATACCCACATTTAGAACATGACTTAGGATATAAATCAAACGATTTTGGAGCAATTACTGCAACTGCTGCTTTGGCACACGATATTGGAAATCCTCCTTTTGGACATTCTGGAGAAAAATCAATAGGAGAGTTTTTTACAACAGGTGCTGGATTAGTCTTTAAAGAAGAGTTAACTGATAAGCAATATCAGGATTTAGTTAGTTTTGAAGGAAACGCTAATGGCTTTAAAATTCTCACAGAAAAGAATGAAGCTTTACGTTTATCCTATGCAACTCTAGGAGCTTTTATGAAGTATCCTAAAGAGTCACTTCCGGTAAAGCCAACTACTCATATAGCTGATAAAAAATATGGTTTCTTTCAAGATGATAAAGCCTTGTTTCAAGATGTAGCTTCTGATCTAGGGTTGTTACAAACACGAGAAGGAGAAACCATTAGTTATTCGCGTCATCCACTTACCTTTTTAGTAGAAGCAGCTGATGATATTTGTTATACCATAATTGATTTTGAAGATGGAATAAATCTTGGGTTAATAGACGAAGAGTTTGCTTTGGAATACTTAATTAATCTGGTTAAAAAAACTATTAATATAGATACTTATAAAGCATTAGGAACTACTAAAACAAGAGTCGCTTATTTAAGGGCTTTGGCTATAAGTTCATTAATTACTGAAGCTGTATCAGTTTTTATGAAAAATGAAGAAGCTATTTTAAAAGGTGAATTCAGTCATGGGTTACTTGATAAATGTGTTTACGAGCCTCAAATAAATGATATTATAAAAATAAGCATTGATAAAATTTACGAGAGTGATGAGGTTATCGAAAAGGAAATAGTTGGTTATAGTGTACTCTCTAAGTTGTTAGAAGTCTATACTACCGCTGTTAATAATAAAGCGTTAGGTAAAGTTGCTAATTATGATAAATTAATATTAAAAACAATGCCTGAAGTAGAAGGGTTCTTTAGTGATGATTTGTATAAACGACTACTGAGTGTATCAAGTTATGTAGCTTCATTAACAGATAGTAATGCTTTGTTGTTATACAGAAAATTGTCTGGTATGGCTGTATAATAAAAAAAGATTTTTTTGCAATCACAATATTCAATTTAAAGTATTTTGATTTTTTTAATAAGAAGCTTTTATGAAACTAAGATTACTACTATTTTTTTTGATTTTTTCATCTTTAATTGTGAGTGCACAAACTATTAAAGGAAAAGTTGTTGACGCACAAACAAAAGAACCTTTACCATATGCTAACATTGTATTGTTAAGTAAAAATAAAGGTGTTACAACAGGTGAAAATGGAGTATATATCTTTAATATTTCTGGTGAAACGGATGATTACCTGCTAATTTCTTATTTAGGATATACTGCTCAGAAAATTTCATTGAAACAATACTCTAATACAGTTGATTATGAACTGGATATTGAGCTTGTTGAAAATAGTAGTTTAATTGATGAGGTAATTCTGGATGTTAAAAAAGCAAAATATACTTCGAGTAAAAAAATAGGAGTAGACAAGCATCTGTTTAAATTCAGTACGTCAGTTCCTTATGGATATGAGCGATGTGTATTAATGAAAAACCCTAATTTTCGAGAAGGAAAGATTGATGGTTTAACATTGTTTTTTAAAAAGAGAGAGGATGAATTGTATGAAGTATTGCCTACTTGTTTTAGGATTAAGTTTTATGAGTATGACGTAAGAAATAAGCAGCCTGGGAAACTACTTTCATATGAGCAAATAGTTCTAAAACCAGAAAATAAAACTCAAAAAATTAATATTGATTTAAAAGAATACTATATTAAATATCCAAGAGAAGGTATTTGTGTTGGTATAGAAACTTTTAGTCCTGTAAAAAATAGAGGATCAAAAAAAATGTATTTAACATCGCCATGTTTGCGTTTTACCTATGATGAGGAACCATTAACCTGGAGCAGTTATAGGGGAAAACCTTGGACTAAAAATAAAAGTATGCTAGGGTCAAAGGTTTTTGGGAGAAAGAAGGATAATTATTACAACCCATTAATTCAAATGAAAGTTCAGTTTAGAAAATAAAAAAAGCGTAACAGTTATGTTACGCTTTTGCTTTTTGAAAAAGATAATAAATTATCCGATAACTTCTACATTAGTAGCTATTTTTCCTTTTTTTCCATCTTCTTCAACATATTCTACTTTGTCTCCTTCGTTAAGAGAATCTCCATCGATTGCTGTAACGTGAACAAAGATGTCTTGTCCTGATGCGTCGTCTGTAATGAATCCAAATCCTTTAGAGTCATTAAAAAATTTTACTGTACCTGTCATTTTAATTGTATTATGATAATAATTAGTGCAAATGTAGTCTTTATTTTTTACCGTACAACTCCTTTCAAACTTTAATCTAAAAAGGTTTCTGCCTCGTCTTTTATTTTTTTGATGGTTTTATCAGTAATCATATACTTTTTAAGGTCCTTGTTTTTGTATCGATGAAACATAAATAATGGCATCCATACTAAAAAGAAACCTACAACTGCTAGTCCGATTAATTTGTTTCCAAGCAACTCGTCATTAGTTTTTATATAATAACCGTAACTTATTGAAGTTAATACAGCTATAAATACTATGTAAAGGATGTATTTCATTTTTAAATGCTATTAATTTTTAAAACCTAGTAATTTATCAATTGTGTTAGCGGTAACGGAATGGTAATTAGCACGTGATTTATTGTAAATTTCATTAGCCTCTTCCAACTTGTTACTTTTTTTATACGCTTTAAAAATAGTAGTTACATACCAACGACGTCCAACATTAATTAAAAATTCTTCAATTTTTTTATCTACATTATTTCCACGATAGTTATGAAGTATTGATTGCTCAAACCAAACCATACTAATATATGAATTGGTAGAATTAGTTAAATTGTATGCTTTGTCAAACATTTCAAAATGTTTGATTTCCATGTTTATAGGGAAGTTTCTAATAAAATGAACCCATTCTTGTGGAGTCCAATCTTTAGTTGCGTTTGTGTCTACAGCGCTATTATCGATGCATTGTTGTAGTACTTTTTCTACAGTTGCAAATTTATCTGATAAAATCACTACATGATTAGTTGGGATACCTGGGTTGTAAATCCATTCGTCGGTATTAAAAGTAATGTTGTTTTTAACTAATAAGTTTTCATTTAAGTAGCTGATGAATTTTTTGGTATGCATTGTAGAAAACGCATGTGTTTGAAAGTAGTTTTTTAAGAATACATCAAACTTTTCACGACCAACAGTTTGTTCCAAAGTTCGTAAAAATAAGTATCCTTTATCATATGCGATACTATTCATTCCATCATCAGGATTTCTTCCTTCTAAATCTAATTTTAGTTTGGTATCGTTTGGAGTGTCTTTAAACCCTTCTAGTTCATCTTCTAAATCTTGTTGTCCTATTAAAGCTAACATTTCAGCTCGTTCTTTACCATAAAGAGCTTCCATAATTCGCATTTCAAAATACACAGTAAACCCTTCATTTAGCCAGAAATCTTCCCAAGTTGCATTGGTAACTAAATTACCTGACCATGAGTGTGCCAACTCGTGTGCGACAAGTGATGTTAAACTTTTATCTCCAGCAATAACTGTTGGTGTTGCAAAAGTTAATCTTGGGTTTTCCATTCCTCCAAAAGGGAAACTCGGAGGTAGTACAATAATATCGAACTGATCCCATGCGTATTTTCCATACAGTTTTTCGGCAGAAGCAACCATTTTTTCCATGTCAGAAAATTCGTTGTGTACTTTCGTTAACATCGATTTTTCGGCATATACACCTGTTCTGTTACTGATGGCTTTATATTCTACATCACCAATTGCTAAAGCAATTAAATATGGGGATATCGGTTGTTTCATTTTAAAATGATAAACGCCATCAGCAGATTTTTCTTTTGGATTTTCAGCACTCATTACTGCCATCAATTCTGAAGGAACTTTAACAGTAGCATCGTAAGTAACTCTAATTTGTGGGCTATCCTGAATAGGAATCCATGTTCTAGTTAAGATTGCTTGCCCTTGAGTAAATAAAAATGGATGTTTTTTATCGGCTGTTTGTTGTGAGTTTAGCCATTGTAAGGCTTCTGTTTCACTAGTGGTATAATAATGTATCGTAATGTTTTTAGTGTCTGGAGTGATGTCTATTTTTAAAGGCTGTCCTAAATTTTCATCAAAATTACCTAAGGTAAATTTGGTTTCTTTTCCATCAGCTTCAGCTTTTTGAATATCTAAAAACTTGCTATCTAAAATGATTTCAGTAGCGTTGTTGTTTTCGATACTATATGATGCTGTTCCGCTAATAACCTCTTTTTTAAAATCAACATCAATATCTAAACTCAAATGTTTAACAACTGCATTATTTGGTTGTGCATAAGAATGTGCTTCAGCAACGTATTTTGGCGCTGATGTTTCTTCTTCTTTAGTTTCCTTTGGTGAGTTACAACTTGTAGAAAACAAGATGATACTACTTAGTATAGTGATGATTTTTTTCATGTCTTTAAATTAAATAGGTTGTTTTTTGCTCAATCGTTCTTTTAGGAGCAATAAATCCTCCATATATATTTGTCGTAGTGTTTCTACGTATGGTCTGTAATTGTAATATCCTTCTTTATAATTTTCAATGGCTAAATTAGTTAATTCTAATGCATCTTTATAATTTCCTTTCTTTTCTAGAAATAATGCTTTGTAGTAATTCCCATCAGCATAATTATTATTGGAGTATTTTAATAATTTATTGATGCTTCGTAGCGCTAAAGTGTCATTTTTATTTTCATAATGTGCTATTCCTTCATATAGGAAAGCTGTCATTTCTACCCAGTCTTCTCCAGTGTCTTTTGTTTCTTTCTCAATATATTTATCGAAATAATGAATTGAGTTTTTATAATCTTTCAGTCCTAAATAGGCAATTCCTCTCCAGTAGTCAACACTGTGTCCTTGAGGTGCGTCAATAAAATTAGGGGTAATAGTATCTAATGCGTTAAAATCAGCAATGGCTTTTTTATAATCTCGGTAAAACCATAAGTAGTTATAGCCTCTGTAACCTTGCCATTCTTTAGCGTTTAACTCAATGGATTTATCCATGTGTTTTTTCCATAAATGCGGCAAACCTCTTTTTAAATAAGGGATGGATAATTCTCTGTATGCTTCTGAATTAGTGCCGTCTAATTCAGTAACTTTTTTTAATGCATTTAAGCTTCGTGTACTGCCTTGATAATTTTTTCCATATTCAAGAATAACAAGAGGATCTTCTTTTTTATCACTACACGAAATAATTAGTAATAAAAATAAAAGACTAAGGAATGATTTCGGTGATTTCTCCATTTTCTATTCGGTATGAAATGTACATATATGAATCCCTGTGCTCATTATGAAAAAAATTAGGATTCCAATTTTTTAATTGAGTAGTTATTTTGAAAAGTTGAGCTACCAAGTCTTTATTAAAAATTTGAGGTTCTAAATCTAAATTGTTTTCATGAATGATATATCTTCCGGCTTCACCTTTGCAATTAATTATAAAACGTATATTTAAATATCCAGAGTCAGTATAATTATTGCTCTTGTAGTTTGAAAGCACAAAATTTCTTAACCCATTTTTTCCTTTGCTATAAGTAGCTCTTTCCGGGTTGTAGTATTGTAAAATGAAATTTTCATCACAAACTTCGAACCCTTCATTTAAAAGAGCTTTTTCTGGATCAATATAGTGTGCAGAATGTTCGAAAACACCTTTTTTAGGAATATGTTTTGGTTTTATTGGGCCATTAAAGTTGAGGATTAATAAAGCATATGCTGCGATTAATATCCCTATGATAATGCCAATTATTTTTAAAGCTTTAATCATACTATTATTAAAGAGAACTAAAAACCCTGCAATTGCAGGGTTTTGGTTTTATGCTTTTAGATCTAATTGTAAACTTAGTTCTTTTAATTGTTCTTTGTCTAATGGAGCAGGAGCGTCAATCATAACATCTCTACCTGAATTGTTTTTAGGGAACGCAATGAAATCTCTAATAGTTTCTTGTCCTCCTAAAATAGCTACTAATCTATCTAGTCCAAAAGCTAAACCTCCGTGTGGTGGTGCTCCGTATTCAAAAGCGTCCATTAAGAATCCGAACTGCGCTTTTGCTTCTTCATCAGAAAAACCTAAATGTCTTAACATGGTTGCTTGTATTTGCTTGTCATGAATTCTGATAGAACCTCCACCGATTTCATTTCCGTTCAATACTAAATCGTATGCATTTGCTTTTACTTCTCCTGGTTTGCTATCTAATAATTCTAACTGACCTGGTTTAGGTGATGTAAATGGGTGGTGCATTGCGTGATAATGCCCAGTTTCTTCATCAAGTTCTAATAATGGGAAATCAATTACCCATAATGGAGCAAATACTTTAGGGTCTCTTAATCCTAAACGTTCTGCCATTTCCATGCGTAAGGCGCTTAATTGTGCGCGTACTTTTGTTATTCCTCCTGATAATATACAGATTAAATCACCAGCTTTAGCACCAGTTGTTTCTGCCCAATTTTTTAAATCTTCTTGATTGTAAAATTTATCTACTGATGATTTAAATGAACCATCTTCATTACATTTTACATATACCATACCAAGTGCGCCAACTTGTGGACGACGAACCCAGTCAATTAATTTATCAATTTCTTTTCTTGTATACTTTGCTCCTCCAGGAACGGCAATACCAACAACTAATTCAGCATCGTTAAATACTTTGAATTCTTTATGTTGTGCTACTTCGTTTAATTCTCCAAACTCCATTCCAAAACGGATGTCTGGTTTGTCGTTTCCGTAGATGCGCATTGCATCATCATATAACATTCTTGGAAATTTCTCTATTTCAACACCATTTACTTCTTTTAATAAGTGACGTGTTAATCCTTCAAAAATATTCAAGATGTCTTCTTGCTCAACAAATGCCATTTCACAGTCAATTTGTGTGAATTCTGGTTGTCTGTCGGCACGTAAATCTTCATCTCTAAAGCATTTTACTATTTGGAAGTATTTATCCATTCCACCAACCATCAACAACTGCTTGAATGTTTGTGGTGATTGTGGTAATGCGTAAAACTGCCCTTCATTCATACGAGAAGGGACCACAAAATCACGTGCTCCTTCTGGAGTAGATTTAATTAAGTATGGTGTTTCTACTTCAATGAATTCTTGATCAGACAAGTACTTACGAACTTCCATCGCTACTTTATGACGGAACATTAAGCTATTTTTTACCGGATTACGACGAATATCCAAATAACGATATTTCATACGTAATTCCTCGCCACCATCAGTTTCATCTTCAATAGTGAAAGGTGGAAGTTTAGCTTCATTTAGTATCTCTAGTTTGCTAACTAAAAGCTCTACGTCTCCGGTAGCCATTTTAGCGTTTTTAGATTCACGCTCAATAACAGTTCCTGTAACTTGTATCACAAATTCTCTACCTAGAGATTTTGCTTTTTCCATCATATCAGCAGGTGTACGTTCCTCATCAAAAATAAGTTGTGTAATTCCGTAACGATCACGTAAATCTACCCAAATCATAAATCCTTTATCTCTAGATTTTTGAACCCAACCTGATAAGGTAACTTCGGTATTTATGTGTGATGCTCTTAATTCACCATTTGTATGACTTCTGTACATTGTAACTGTTTTAAATAAAATTGAAATACTAAAGCGCAAATTTAAGAAGATTAACTAAAAAAGCATCGATAATTATCGATGCTTTTGAAATAATAAAAGTTCAGTAAGTTGTATTTACCCTCTTTTAGATATACGAACTTTTAGTTTGTGCACTAAATAGAATAATATTGGAACTACAATTAGGGTTAAAAATGTAGCGATGAATAATCCATAAATAACGGTCCAAGCTAATGGCCCCCAGAAAATAACATTATCTCCTCCAAAATAAATATTTGCATCAAACTCACTAAACAAGGTATAGAAGTTAATGTTTAATCCTATTGCTAGTGGTATCAATCCAAGTATCGTTGTGATTGCTGTTAATAATACCGGACGTAAACGTGCTTTTCCAGCTAAAACAATACTCTCGTGTAAATTATCATGATCCAAATAGGTGTCTTCGGGAAGCTTCAATTCTTCTCTTTTTCTGTCGATTAGTAGTTGGGTATAATCCAAGAGGACAACACCGTTGTTTACCACAATACCCGCTAGAGAGATAATACCCATCATGGTCATCATAATAACAAAGGCACTACCAGTAATTACAATACCTCCAAATACACCAATTAAACTCAGGAAGATGGCAAGCATGATTATAGCCGGCTTTGAAATAGAGTTGAATTGGAAAATTAGAATTAAGAAAATTAATCCTAGCCCTGTAAAAAACGCTCCCATTAAGAAAGTCATTTGTTTGTTTTGTTCTTCAATTTGCCCCGTATAATCAATTTTTATTTGATTAGATAGATCAGTGAAGTTTTTCATTTCCTCTTGAATGTTTGAAACAATTACTGCGGCGTCGGTATATCCAGGTGCTAGTGCAGAGTACACGGTTACTACACGTTTGGTACCTTTATGTTTAATGGCACTAAATCCAGAATTATTTTTTTGTTTTGCTAAAACGGATACAGGTACCTCTTTAATTTTACCAGAAGCCATGTCTCTAAAGGTGATTTTCTGATTAAAAAGTGCACTAGTATTGTATTTGTTGTCTTTGTTAAAACGAACATAAATATCATAATCATCCCCAGCTTCTTTATAGGTTCCTGCTTTTACTCCGAAAATAGAATTACGTAATTGCTGTCCTACTTGTCCAGTACTAATACCTAATTCACCAGCTTTTTTCCTATCTACTACAACCTGCATTGAGGGTTTTGATTTGTTTACATCAATCTTTAACTCATCAATACCAGCGATATTTTTGGAGTTGATAAAATCACGCATACGTTCCGCAGTAACAATTAACTCTGAATAATCAGGTCCTTCAATTTCTATGTTTATAGGTGCACCTGCAGGTGGTCCGTTTGCATCTTTTTCAACGGAAATTAAAACTCCAGGGTAAATTCCTGTTAATGCAGTTTGTATTTTCTGCCTAAGGAGTTCACTATCTTCCCCTTTTCGGAATTTGTATTCACGCATGGAAGCCGTAATTTTTCCTTTATGAGGCATTTCTGCGGTAGATCCTCCATCTGTTTGTGGATTCCCTGCTCCATCACCTACTTGAGCAACAGCAGACTCCACCAAAAAGTTATGATTACCATCCATATATTGGGAATCATTAATAACGGTGTAAACGCGCTGTTCAATTTCCTTAGTAATTGAATTAGTTTTTTCGATAGCAGTACCTTGTGGGTATTCTATATATACAATTATTTGGTTTGGTTTGTTGTCGGGAAAAAACTCTATTTTAGTTCGTTGACTTGATACGGAAGCTCCAAAGCCCATAAATGCAATAAAAAGTAATACAAAAGTCCCGGCAACTATAGCGTAAGGCCTTCGTCCTTTTAAAGCTCCTCGCAGGACTTTTTCATAAAAACGTTCCCAGCGTGTCAATATTTTTGTTTGGAAGTGATTCGCCATTTTTCGCAAAATGAATCTGTATACCCACAACATGATAGCTGTAAAAACCATTATACTTCCTAGTGCTCTGTACTCTCCACCAAAAAGTAATATTAATGCACCTATTCCAGCTACAATACTAGAAATAGTAATTAATTTTTTAATAGGCATTTCCTTATCTTCAGTTTTCATAAACTGTGATACCATTACAGAGTTAAAGAAAATGGCAACAATTAATGACGATCCTAATACAGCAGAAAGGGTAATTGGGAAATATTTCATAAACTGTCCCATAACTCCAGGCCATAACCCTAAAGGAATAAAAGCAGCAACTGTTGTAGCGGTAGAAATGATAATAGGGAAAGCAATTTCGCCAATACCTTTTTTGGCGGCTTCAATTCTACTCAATCCTTCTTCATCCATTAATCGGTATACGTTTTCAACAACAACAATACCGTTGTCTACTAACATTCCAAGCCCCATAATCAGTCCGAAAAGAATCATAGTGTTCATGGTATATCCTAGGGCATTTAAAATCATTAAGGACATGAACATTGACATTGGTATTGCAAAACCAACAAATAATGCATTTTTAAATCCTAAGAAGAACATTAATACACCAACAACTAGTATGATACCAAAAATAATATTGTTTACCAAGTCATCCACTTGACCAATAGTTTTTGATGACTGGTCATTTGTAATGGTTACTGTTAAATTACTTGGGAGGACATTAGCTTTAGCTTCTTCAACGATTTCGAAAACTTGCTCAGCAGCAGCAACCATGTTTTCTCCAGATCGTTTTTTTACATCAAGCATAACCACTTGTTCTCCAAACTCACGTGCATAGGTGGTTCTTTCTTTATCTTTAAAAGTAACTTTTGCAATATCCCTTAAGTAAATAGGGTTGTTGTGTTCGGATTTTACTACAAAATTTTCTAAGTCTTTCGGGTTTTCTATTTCACCAATAATCCTGACAGTACGTCTTTGTCCGCTTGTTATTAGGTTACCCGCCGACATAGTTACATTACCATTTTTAATGGCGTTTTTGACATCCTCAAAGCTCACCTTTGCAGCCATCATTTTATATATATCTACCGCTACTTCAACTTCTTTAGCCTGAGCTCCTCTAATATCTACTTGCTTAATTTCTTTTAATCCTTCGATCTTTCGTTCCAAATAAACACCAAAATCTTTAAGACGTTCGACAGGATAGTCACCAGAAATGTTAATATTTAATATAGGCATCTCTTCGGACATGCTCAAATTAAAAACAGTAGGTTCTACCTTTGCATCATTAAAACTAGGCCAATCTTCACTAGAAGTTTCAGTATCTATTTTGTCTTTTACCAATTGTTTGGCTTCAGCGATGGTAAGATCTTCATCAAACTCAACAATAACCATTGAAACATCTTCTTGAGAGGTTGAGGTTATTTTTAGTAAATTACTGACTGTCTTTAGTTCGTCTTCAAGTGGATTAGTAATTAATTTTTCAATATCCTCGGCAGTATTTCCTGGATAGAATGAACTAACATAAATTTTTGTCTCTTTAATTTCTGGGAAATTTTCTCTTGGCATACTGAAGTATGCAGAGATACCTAAGAATAATATTAACGAAATCATCACGTAGATGGTCGTTTTGTTATTTATAGCCCAAGAGGATAGCCCGAATTCTTTATCGGTGTTCTTTTTTTGTTTCGACATAATTATAATGTTATGATTTTCACGGTTTGACCATGTTTTACATTTCTAGCACCTTCATTTATAATCTCATCTCCATTATTGATTCCTTTTAAAACTTCAATAACATCACCTTGTGTTTTTCCAGTTTCAATAATTACTTTTTTGGCAATAGCTTCTTGATTACCGTTCTTCTCAGTAATTACATAAACGTATTGTTGTCCTTCAGCATTTTCAGAAATAATACTTTGTGGAAGTAATAATGCCTTTTTGTTGGTATAGTCGTTTATTTTAAGCTTAGCAGTAAGGTTTGGTTTAATGCTTTTGTTTTTGTTCGGAATTGCAATTTCTACCTTGAAAGTTCTGTTTGCAGGGTTGATGAAATTTCCTGCTTGTCTAACTTTAGCGTCAATTGTTTTTCCTAATACCGGAAATTCTACTTGAACCATTTTGTCCTTAGTGACATTAGATATATAACTCTCTGGAACATCAGTTTCAATATACATGTCATCTAAGTTTACAATTAAAATTAACTGCGATTGACCTGCGGAAACAACTGTTCCTTGCTCAGATATAACATCATCAATAGTCCCACTGAAAGGGGCTTTAACAATTGTTTTAGCCAATTGACTTTGCGCTTGTTTTACCGCTTTTAGTTGTGCTTGATAACTTGTTTTAGTTTGTAGGTATTGAATTTCTGAACCAATTTTTTGCTCCCATAAACGTTTTTGGCGTTCGTAAGTTGTTTTTGCTAAATCAGCTTGAATTTGTAGTTGAGCTACTTGTTGGCTCATACCTGCATCATCAATTTTAGCTAAAATTTGCCCTTTACGAACTTGCTGTCCTTCCTTAACATATACTTTTGAAAGTACTCCTGAATATTCAGGGTACAGGACTAATAGGTTTTTGGTACTTACATTTCCCTGTAATTCTAGGTAGTGATTAAATTCACTCTCTTCAATTTTAACAGCGGTTATTAAGGGTAGTTTTTTTGTATCATCAAGTGAAGCAATTCTAGCATCTAATTTTTTAATGTCAGCTAACAATTCTTGTTGTTTGTTGACAATTTCTGTCCTTTTTGCTCTAATCTCTTTTAAATTATCAGAAGTAATAATCTCATCAATAGACTGTTTTTTATTTCCTCCACATGATAAAATAAGAAAGGATCCGATTATTAGTGTATATATGTTTTTCATTTGTAAATAGATTAATTAGTTTTATTCAATAATGTTTCTAGAGTAACTTTGTTGTTGATTACCTCTAGCATTGATTGTAAATATTCTTGTTGAGTACTATATAGTTGTTGTTGGGCTTGTCTAAGGTCAAAACTGGTTGTTATTCCTTCAAAAAACTTCGTTTGATTTTTGTTTTCAATTCGTTCAGCAAGTGTTAAACTTTCTTTTGAAGTTTGAAATTGTTCGATAGCAAACTGATAATTGCTTTTAGCCGATGCTACTTGAAATTTCAATTGTTTTTCTGTTTCAGATAAATTGTTTTCCGCTTTTTCTAGATTTATCTTGGCACGCTGCGTGGTAGCATTTCTTTTGAAAGAACTAAATATAGGAATATTTAAACTTACCCCGAACAGAGATGAACCAAACCATTTTTGATCTTTAGTCAAAAATTGAAATTCTTCATTATTTCCTGCGTATCCGGCATTAATGAAAGCACTTAAAGTTGGTAGAGCCTTTGTTTTTTCAAGCTTTAATAGGAGTTCTTTAGCCCGCTTATCATTTGAAGCAATTTGATAATCAATGGTACTTTGAACATCATCGGAACTATTTAGCAATTCTAAATCTACGTTTTTTAGGGCTAAGACTTCCAATGTTTCCGTTAAGGTAACTTTAGCATTTAATTCTACGCCCAAAGTTATGTTCAACATTTGATGAGCAATACTGTTTAAACGAAGCGCATTTTTATGACCACTTGTAATTTGTTTTAATGTAATTTGTAGCTGTTCAACATTTTCTTCTTCTGTTAAGCCGTTTTTAAAAATAGCTTCAGTTTCTCTAAGGTTCTTTTTTAGTATTGAAATATTACGTTCATAAATAGTAATACTTTCTTGTGATAAAAGTACGTTTCCGTATGCATTGATAGTAGCTTTTCTAACTTCCAAGTCAGTCTTTTCTTTGGCATTCTTTGAAATTTCTAAAAACACTTTGGCAGATTGTAGTCCAACTAAGTATGCCCCATCAAACAATAGCTGATTTAAAGTTGCTGTTGCATTAGCGGTTTGTTTAGTTCCAAAAGTAACAGGAATAAAAGTACCTGGTTGTCCACCAGTAATTTCTCCAGGTAGTAAGCTTACTTGTTGTTTTATCCAATTGTTGTAATCAATTGTTGTGCTAATTTGAGGCAAACCTATTGCAGTAGTTTCCCATTTTTGTTTTTTAGCTGCGTCAATATCTAATGTTGCATTCTTAGCAGTTGTATTGTTTTTTATTGCATAATCTATAGCTTCTTGTAGCGATAGGTTAAGAGTTTCTTCTTGTGCTGTTATTTGTAAGGATAACAGAAAACTAATTAGTAACAATAGTTTGTTTTTCATAACTATGATAGTTTGTTTTTGTAATTAATCAATTCTTGTTCTAAAACACTGATACCGTATATTGTAGCTATTGCTCTAGTATGGTATTCTAATATTTTCATTTCGGTTTTAATCATATCATCGGTTTTCTTGCTAAAAGAATCACTCTCGTGAGATCCGAAAATTAGCAGAAAATAGAATTTCATGATGGTTTCTTTATCAATGTTATCTCTATATAATTTGCCTTCAATTCCTCTTTCTAAATTATTCATGACACAATCACTAAAGGTACATATTTCATGTTCCATTAATTTAGTATATGTTGCTGGGTAATATTTTTTTAATTGGAACATAGGTGAGGTTTTTGCTTTTTTAAACATGTTTTGGAAAACAGATTTAATTGCAAAATTCTCTTCTATCGCATTTAGGTTTTTCTCTGTGATTTCGGTAATCGCGGTTTCAATTGTTTTTTGTACCACTGCTGTACTAGCGTCTACGAGCTCTACTTTATTAGCAAAATATTTATAAATTGTTTTTTTGGAAATACCAATTTCATTAGCAATATCATCCATCGTAATACTCTTAAAGCCATAGTTTAAGAACATTTCTCCTGCTTTTTCTAATATTTTTTCTCTCATAAAATGAATTTTATTGATTGCAAATATACACAGGAAACTTTAGAAACATAAAAAGTTTCCAAAGTTTTACTTTTTTTTAACATTTTAGAATCCTAGTTAATAGTTTACTTTTGCATAAAAAATTATTTAATGTTACCAATTGATTCGTACAGGGAAGTCTTTACAGCTTTTTTACAAGATAAAATTCAAACCAAAGAACCTAAAAGTTTATATGCTCCTATAACCTATATATTAAAGTTGGGAGGGAAGCGTTTGCGACCAGTTTTAACTTTGATGTCGGCAGAAATTTTTGGAGCTAATCATAAAGAGGCTTTAAATGCAGCTTTGGCTGTTGAGGTTTTTCATAATTTTTCCTTAGTACATGATGATATTATGGATGATGCGCCATTAAGAAGAGGGGAAGAAACAGTACATGAAAAATGGAATTTGAATACGGGAATACTTTCGGGTGATGCCATGTTGATTCAAGCATATCAATTGTTCGAAAACTATGAGAATGATACGTTTAGAGGCTTAGCGCAAATATTTAGTAAAACAGCATTAGAGGTTTGTGAAGGGCAACAATATGATGTTGATTTTGAAGAGCGCAATGATGTTACTGAAGAGGAATACTTAAAAATGATTGAGTATAAAACGGCAGTTTTAGTAGGAGCGGCTATGAAAATGGGGGCCTTGGTAGCTGATGCCTCAGAAACAGACGCGCAAAAAATTTATGATTTTGGACGTTTGCTAGGAATAGCATTTCAATTACAAGATGATTATTTAGATGCCTTTGGTGATCCTGAAACTTTTGGTAAACAGGTAGGAGGTGATATTATAGAGAACAAAAAAACCTATTTGTACCTCAAAGCAATTGAAAATGCTACTAAGGAAGATAAAGAGCAATTAATGACAATGTTTGCGAATAAAAATGGACTTAGTAACGATTCTAAAATTGAGTTAACAAAAGAAATATTTGTAAAAACTGGCGCCTCTGAATTGACAAAAAATGCTATAAAAGAATATACTCAAAAAGCGTTAGATTTATTAAAGACGTTAGGCATTTCAAGTGATAAAAAACAAGTATTGGTGGATTTAAGTGAGGGCTTAATGTATAGAACTGTTTAGCTTCCTTTGAGTGTAGAAATAGTACATATAAATCAATTATTAGCTAGAGTTGTAAAGGAAGAGCTATATAATGTACTTATAATACAACTAAATAAGGATTTTTTATTAGCTAATTTAGATGTCGGGGTTTCAGAAAACTGTACACCAGAAATTCTTGAAAAAGAACTCTGCTTAATTGTTGAGGAGTTGATTAATAATGAATTCGATTCTTTTTTAAATCTGTTGTATAGGGTTGATTTATCCGAACACAAAATCACCCAATTGTCCAAAGAAAACCAAGAAACATATATAGCTTCTATTTCTTTTTTAATTTTAAAAAGAGAATGGAAAAAAGTGTGGTTTAGGAAAAAATATTCTTCTTAAATGGCAATCTTCAAACAGTTATAATGCTATTTGAAGATTGTTTTTTATTTAATTACATATGACACATTAAAGTAAAAGTTTCGTCCTTTCCTTGGTATATTATTCCAATCAGCATAGGTTGAATAGTTAGTGTCAAAAATATTTTCAACACCATATTTTAATACTGTTCTATTATTTTTGATAAAGAAACTATTTCCTAAATTCATATTTACAACTGCATAGGCTGGGGTTTCATCTTCGCCATAATTACTACTATAATTACTTTGATTACTATCTCCTTTTACCTGTATTGAAGAATTAAATTGTTTACGGGAATAATTAAGTTCTGCAAAGTATGATAATGGTCTAATTAAAGGCAGAGACTCATTATTACTCCCTTTTCCATAATTATACCCTAGAGATGTGTTTACTGAAAACGTTTTTGAAATATCATAACTAGTATTTATATGCGAACTAAAAATAGATGCATAATCCAAGGCATCATAAATTCTTACTCCATTCGCACCAATTGTCATTGCTACTAGAGTAGGATCTATTTCACCAATAATATAATTATAAATATGAAAGTACGCCGTTTCAAAAGCAACGTTTAATTTATTGTGTTTATAGCTTGTTTTAAAGTTTAGCTCAATTGATTTTTCATTTTTTAAATTCGGATTTCCAACATAATCATATTTATCAGAACTATTAAAAAGATAAAACCCATATCCTTCACTTACAGACGGTGCTCTCTCGCCATAACCAACACCAAAATTGTACCTTACTTTTTTATGCTTGTATGCGTAATTAGATGAAAAACTTGGTAGAAATCTATTTTTATGGTCACTTATTCCTGGGTAAAATATTTGTAAACTTTGTAAGCCGACTTTGTTTTTAATTTCATTTTTTTGATACCCTATTCGAGTTGAAAGAGTAAGGTTTTTATTGTGATTTAATTCAAGTTCATCTTTTAGGTATAATCCACTATAAAGCGTTCTTATGTCCGGCCATGTGTACATAAACATGATACTTTCTGTAGGATCGTTCGGATACATAGTCATTTCCGCTAAAGAACGATTATAGTGTGAGCTTAAGTTAGCAGTTAACTGATGTTTCTTAATATTCATTTTCACTTTGGAGTATACTCCGTAAGTGTCACTCCAACCTGGCATATCCATTCTAACGGGCACATTTGGTCTTTGTGAGTCGTCCATTATATGAGTGATGGTATTAAAATACACCTTTGTTTCCCAATTTTTTATTGCAGTAGAATCATTTTTGTAATTATGGGTAAATGATGCTATGGTTGCTTCTGCTAGCGAAACATCCATAGGTAAAGCTGGATATCCGATATCTGTTGCTTTATCATAAATTACGTTAGCGTCAATACTATGTTTTTCTGATAACTTATATCCTGTTTGAAGTGAAATGTTGTATTTCTCAAACTGAGAGTATAAAATTTCGGTATTCTTTCCAGCATCATAATTATCCGATTTTCTATAAATTCCATCCGCACTTACATAAAATTTGTTTCCAGAATACTCCAAGTCAAGCCCTGTTGTTTTATAATTTCCGTTGGTTTCATAACCAAGATCAACATTAGTCATTAATCCAGAATCTCTGTATTTAGCTGATGGGATTTTTAAATCAATTGCCCCTCCAATACAATTTGCATTTTCGGTACCTTCTTGCCCAGAACTAACCATGACTTTCTCTAAATTAGAAACATCTACATAAGACGTTACTGGATCCATTTTATCGGTACAAGCACCGTAAATTTGCATTCCGTCAATAGTCACAGATAATCTATCTGTAACCATGTTATTCAAAGAAGGTTCCCATGCATAATTCCCTCTTTTTATCATGGTAATTTTATTTGACTTTTCTAAATAATCATCAATGCTAGATAGTGTTTTTTCTTGTCTGTAATTACTCAACTTTCGTCTACCAACAACAATGATTTCATTTAACTGAGTAGCAGTAGTGTCTGATTTTTTTTCAGTTGCTATAGGTTCTTGGGAAAATAGTATTGAACTAGTAAATAAGCCAATACAAGTTATAATTAGCTGCTTCATCTTTTTAATTTTAATCCATTTGGAGTTATGGCATTAATAGTAAACAGATAGTATTTCTCTATTCGTATTAAATGCTCCCTAAAGGTTACTGGTTAAAAAAAATGTTCGTCGTTCTTGTGGATAAAACGACGAACGATTTTTTTTAGAATTCTAACTCTAAATATAAACTACTTTGTGGGTTAACATCAGTAACATCTTCTCCTTTAAGAAGTGTGTCATTAGCATCCATAAGCTTTAAGTTTAGTACCCAATACCCAGTCATGGTTAACGATAAATTACCATGATACATTTTATCTAAAATGTTATATGTTAAATCTGTGTTGTTTGGTGTACTATGATTTCCCATTGCTGGCATGCGAGGATCTAAACCAATGGTATAATCTGCAACCGCAGGAAACATCATCATACTTTCCATTTTGTACAGCCCAACTTTTAAATTGTTTATTGCAATTGCTGGGGTTGTAGGTTCAATAATAGCAGCAATATATTTTACTGAATCACTTCCTATAAAAGTAGTTACGTTTTGTCGGCTACTTTGTGAAACAGTGATGCCCTCTTCTACCATATAATCAGCATCATCAATGGTGTACATGAATTTTAAGGACCAACTAGATTCATCCATACCCGTCATTTGATAGATTAAATTCCCATTATAAAGAGTAGATTTTCCTATTACTTTTGTGATATTAGATCTCGGGCATGAGTGGTTCATTGATCCCATATTCATCATAGGCATCCAGTCTATTGTAAATGTTTCAAAATAGGTGTTATCAGCATTATTTTTTATTCTGATGCTTATATCATTATACCCTGTGTAAAATGATCCGCTTTTTGTGTACACCTCAACTGTATGATTGGAATTGCTTAATTCTTGAACTTTCTGTAAACTTTCAGTTTCTGATACTGGTGCTATAATTTCATTATCATCACTATCACAAGATGCAAACAACGTAATTAGTATTATTGGAAGTATATATTTTAATTTCATTTTTAGATTTATTGTAAGTTCAGCTTATAGTACCGAAAAAACATTCATTTTCATAATTTATAAAAATGAGCTTTTCTCTACCTAAAACAATAGAACTTGATTGTTAAGTATATTTAATACACGTCTAGTATCATTTAGTTATAAATGATAAAATGTGCTTTTTAGTAAAATAAAAGGTAAATGACTTTATGCGGACAATGGAGGAGGGGTATCAGTGTCGTAATACTTAATAATCGTTTTATATAGAGTGCTATCAATTGTTGTTGACAATGAAATAGTACCAGCTGTTATAAAATCAATCTCATTTATTGGTTGAATATATGTGCATTCAACTAAAGTAATTTTATTGCTTTGTTGTGGTGCTTTGGTATTACTTGTATTACTATTTAGATTTAACTCTTTAACTAATTGACATTTCCCGTTACACCCTTTTTGTGCTTCTTTTTGAACACATAAGGTTTTAGCAATTATATCTTGATTGATTAAAAAATCAATCACAATAACAACATTATTTATATTATATGTGAATAATATAAATGCTAAAAAGATAGCGCTTAATGAATGTTTATTAGTTATAATCATCACAACAAAGGTACTATGTAATCTATGCTTTATATATGATTTTAGTCATATAAAAACCATCTTAAAAATCTTTTTTATTAGACTTTCTTATGATTATAAAAACTGGAA
>Ga0209395_1002456_pt1 | contig 24215 bp, 28 predicted proteins | sample GOMGulsemesocosm_3_FD_184635 | JGI IMG/M metagenome (GOLD analysis project Ga0209395, IMG submission 184635) | Methane-oxidizing microbial communities from mesocosms in the Gulf of Mexico - GOM9D Gulf of Mexico (SPAdes) (version 2) | ecosystem: Environmental > Aquatic > Marine > Cold seeps... | reverse complement strand
TATTTTATAACCGGTTACGTCGACATTCAGCATTGGGGTATATTAGCCCTGCTGAATTTGAGCGCAGAAGCGCATAACGGTGTCCATTTTTTGTGGGTAACACCAGTTTCAAAATCTGAGTCTATGTATAACCAAGCTCAATCGTTTGCAAATACGTCTGCGTATTTATACGAAAAAGACTTAAAATCATTACCAAGAAACCCTCAAAGTATTAGTCCGTTTGTTGTTAATGCTGCATTTAGTGCAGAAATGTACCTTAAATGCTTACAAGAAATTCATGGTGAAGTAAGAGAGTCCCATGCTTTAACTGCTCTATTTAAGTCATTACCAAATAAGGTTAAAGACAAAATTAATAAAACCAGTAAGCACTTTGAAAGTAAGTATCAAATTGAACAAGGTGTTTTATTCAAAGATCATTTGAAAAGCATCAATAATGCTTTTGTGAACTGGCGATACATATATGAAAAGACTACTGAACACGTAAGTATTCAGCAAACGATTTTTGTTTTGCAAGTTTTACATGAGGTATCTGCGGTTGAACGTGGTCTAAAAACATAACAAGGCGTTTAAACGGAACAAAAACAGTGGGTTACGTTTCGCTTCGCTACACATTATAACCCACAATTTTTGTCCGCTTAACGCGGCGTTAGTTGTACTCGGGTAGAATATGCTATACATCAATGAGTTCTTTTTTAATGATATACCTATGAGTTACCCAGAAGAGTATGAAGTATGGCAACCTGAATCCAGTGAAGATTTTGATGAATGGATTAAAGTGCAGGTAGGTAGTAAAGATCAAGGCGGTCATTGGTTCCAAATTCATGTTTGTAGTTATTCGGTCATATCGACATTAAGGGATAAAAAGTATATTTTTCCAATCTCAAATTGGGTCAGTGTTGATGATTTCGTAGGTAAACTGGAATCATTTGTAAATGAATATCTACCCAACGACGAAGATTCGGAAGAGAATATGAAACAGCTTTCAAAAGTGTGGTTTTGGGAATATGCTAGGCACAACTAACAAGGCATTAAACGGAACTAAAACAGTGGGTTACGTTCCGCTTCGCTCCACAGTATAACCCACAATTTTAGTCCGCTTAATGCGGCGTTATATTTTTCTTGATGATTGATGCGCATCACGCTACACTCATTCTATGATTAAATCTTTTAAACACAAAGGCCTTAAGAAATACTTTAAAACTGGAAGTGTTTCCGGTATTCAGGCAAAGCATCAACGTAAATTACGTATGCAATTAGCCGCAATAGATACCGCACAAGAAATTGATGATATCAATTTGCCCGGTTTTAAATTGCATCCATTAAAAGGCAATCGAGACGGGATTTGGTCTATTACTGTAAACGGTAATTGGCGCATTACTTTTGAATTTATCGATGGTAATGCTTACATTCTCAACTATGAGGACTATCACTAATGAATATGCATAATCCACCACATCCTGGAGAGTTCATTTACGATGTTTATTTAGAACCTTCTGGTTTTAGTTGTCGTTATTTAGCAAAACAATTGGACGTAGCTTCTTCTACTTTGAATCGAGTTCTAAAAGGTCAAAGTGCTATTTCTCCAGAAATGGCACTTCGTTTGTCAAAAGCAATCGGCAGAACACCTGAAAGTTGGCTTTCAATGCAAGATAACTATGATCTTTGGCATGCAAAACAAGACGTTAATTTAAACAATGTCCACTTTGTAAATTTTGCTATGGCATAAAAAATATAACAAGTCATTTAAACGGAAAATTAACGGTTGGCCATCGCTTCGCGATTATAGCCAACCATTAATTTCCGCTTAATGAGGCGTTAGGTGTCTTTATGAATGATTCATTTATTATCGAAACTTACCCAAATAAGTTACGTTTATTGGCAATTAGCATCTTTTTACTTGGCATTTATAGTTTGTTAACACAAGGCTTCTCTGATTTATTTGCTGTGTTTATATGTTTTCTTTGTGGAGGGGGATTGTATTGCTCACTTGAAAGGAAGAACGCTAAATTTAGTAACAAAGATGGTAAGTTGGAAATTTCAAGTAATAGTGTTTTTAGTAAGACCAATTCACAGGTAAAACTAAACAATATTACTAATATAGAAGTAGTCAAAGGGCTTGGAAGTACTGGTGGTTTCTGGTTTATTAAAGTGTTTACTGGTGAAGAATCATACTCAATTACTTCTCATGGAGCTATGTCAAAAAAGTCACTAGATTTAGAACTAATAAAAATAAACCAGTATTTGAGCAGAAACACCTAACAAATCAATTTAAACGGAACTAAAACAGTTTGCCATGTTTCGTTCCTCAACAAGTTTGGCAAACAATTTTAGTCCGCTTAATGTGGGCGTTAGCACTTTATCCTGTGCTCAACTATATCGTTCACAATATTTTAAAAGGAAAGTTAAAATGTCAGACGAAAATATAAATAGCGTGATTTCCGTTATCCCTGTAAAGAATTTCCAAGAGTCACTTACTTGGTATAAACGACTTGTCGGCCGAGATCCAGATGTTGTCCCTATGGAGGGCATTGCAGAATGGCAGATTGTAGGTAATGCTTGGATTCAAGTTTCAATCGACCCAGATCGTGCAGGAAACACTACGCTAGTCCTCTGTGTGAATGATTTGGAAGCACAGTGTAAAATTTGTTCTGTTTCTGATTTGCCTATTGGTGAAATAGTTGAGTATCCCGAAATAATCAAAATGGCTGAAATTATTGATCCAGAAGGTAACAAAATTTCTTTTGTTCAAGATATTTCAAATAATTCAGGTGATTAAAACATATGCACTGTCTAATGTAAAAAGCTAACAAGTCGTTTAAACGGAATAAAGACAGTTGGCCATCGCTTCGCGATTATAGCCAACCATTTTTATCCGCTTAACGAGGCGTTAGCTGTACATCGGATATTTGAATTATGCCTACTCTTTCTGAAGTAAAAAAAGAAGCTATAAACTTGGGTTTCGTCGAATTTATGGAGAGTTTCGATTTTATGAACGCTCCTACTGGATTTTGGTTTTATAGATTCAGAGGGGATTATCTTGATTATATTGGCTTCACCTTGAAGTCTAGCTGTGAATGGATGAGTGTACCAATTACTTGCATACGATATGATATATTGTCGGAATACAATATGGATTTTTTTCCAAAAGGCTTTCAGAATAGTGCTCCATTCTATTCAAGTACATATATTAATGAAGACTATGGCGTTGAAATTGGTGCTGATTCTTGGTGTGTTAAAACCACTTCTGATATAGAAAAAAGTATTGAACTTATCAAAGTCCAGATAACCAAATCAGCAAATAATTGGTGTAAGAAAATAAACAGTAATATTAAGCTATATGAAAGTTTTACTATAAATTTCAAAGAGTCAGAAAATGCTCAAGTAATTAAAAGAAAATTGTTGCTAGAGTAATTGTAAATACAGCTAACAAGCAATTTAAGTGGAACTAAAACCGTTGTCTAAGTTTTGCTTCGCTACATATTTTAGCCCGTATAAGCTGGCGTTATGTGCCGTAATGGTAGCGTAGTTGAGCAATTAGAATTGTGTCATTTTTATGTTTGTAAACAATTCGGTGTTCATCATTAATACGACGTGACCAATATCCTGAGAGTCCGTGTTTTAAAGGTTCAGGTTTTCCTATACCTTCGGTAGGATTTCGTTGAATATCTTTAATTAGCAAATTTATTCGCTTCAATATTCTTTTGTCGGTTGTTTGCCAATATAAGTATTGTTCCCAAGCTTTAGTTGAAAAGGTTAGCTTCATTCAATAAGCTCTTTTTCCGTTCCATTGCCAGCTTCAAGTTCTGCAATTGAATCAAGTAGATGTCTTGCATTAGCTGGAGATCTTAGTAAGTATGTAGTTTCTTCCATTGCGTTATAGTCTTCCAAAGACATCATCACAACGGGAGCTTCACTTTTACGAGTGATAATTACAGGGGCATGATCATTACAGACATGCGCCATTGTGTTTGCTAAATTTGCTCTAGCGGCTGTATAGCTTATTGCATCCATGTTGAACTCCAATGTGTTCATGTACGTTAATTTGTACAGTCTAGCTTGATGGCACATAACAAGTCAATTTAAATGGAACTAAAACAGTGTGCCATGTTTCGTTCCTCAACAAGTTTGGCACACAATTTTAGTCCGCTTAATATGGGTAACACCAGTCGGTATATTGGAGTATAAATGAACGTTGAGATAATTAATTTTCCTGAAACTAAAATTGCTGTTGTTGAACATTTTGGTTTACCTTCGCTTGAGCAAGAATCTATTCATAGATTGATTGAATGGCGTAAAGAAAATAAACTTCCTCCTTCAGAGTTACATCGTAGTTATGGAATTCATTACAATGATCCAACAAAAGTTTTACCATCAGAATACAGAGTGGATTTAGCTGTTTCTGTTGTAAATAATGTAACTGAAAATACCCATGGTGTGGTGAGTAAAATAATTCCAGCTCAACGCTGCGCTAAACTACGTCATTTGGGCTCTCGAAGTAATGTGATTGCAGCAAAAACATTATATGAAGAGTGGCTACCTAGCAGTAATGAAAAGCTTGCAGAATTCCCCATCTTCTTTCATTACGTTAACGTTGGCCCCCAAGTTTCGGAGTCGGAAATGATTACAGACGTATATTTACCTATTTTGTAATATGTTTCGTTATGGTGGTAAAAAAGCTTAGTTTCAAGTTAGAAGTGCGATAAAAGTAATTATTCATAGAAACATTTCTCTGGTGTTTTATACCCTAATCGTTTTCGTGGTCTTGCATTTAATTTAGCTGCGATGGTATTACATCGTTGCTGAGTTAATCCTTTCATTGAGGTTCCTTTAACTAAATATTGTCTAATCAAACCATTGGTATTTTCATTTGTTCCATGCTCCCAAGAATGATGAGGGTTAGCAAAATCGTAGGGGCAACCAGTAGCCTGCTCAACCACCTTATATTGGTGAAACTCAGTACCGTTATCAGATGTGATAGTTTTAAATTGTTCAGGCATTTTACTCATCAGCTTTATGGTACGTTTGTTCGTTGATTTAGTCGTTCTATCATTTAATTGGCCAATTAAGGTATAACCAGTTTTACGTTCACAAGCGTGACAATACAATGTTTAGAGCCTTTGCCCATGACAGTATCAATTTCCCAATGACCTTGTGTTTTCGTGTTTCTATTTCCGCAGGGCGTTCTGCTATATTGCGTTTTCCAGCTAGCCTGCCTCGGCTATCATAGGCTTTATAACGTTTACGGCGTTGCTTTTGGGCACAGCGCAGGTGCTTCCATACAGTGCCTCCTTTTCGCTTGTCTCGCCAGATATATTTATAAATGGTTTCATGACTTATGACTTTCGCCATCAGGTTAAACTAGCGAATATGATCAACAACTTGTTCTGGCGACCAGTCTTTCCTTAATAGCTTACGAACAAGCAAAAAATCAGCATCACAGTAGTGCAAATTTTTACGTGAACGAGAGCGTCTTGTACGTGCATAAGCATCAGCTTTATCAATAAAATAGTAGCCATGAGAAGGGCATTTGTTACGTTTAAGTTCACGATCTACCGTACTGCGATGCTTTCCTATAATATCTGCGATCTCAACACAACTTTTACCTTGCTTTCTCTCATGGTAAATTATATATCTATCACTTAGCGTTATCTGTTTGTACTTATTCATAGTTTTTCACTTCTTGGCGGGAGGAAAAACTTAGCATTACAGATAGCGCTTTTAATTTTTAGGTTTCTCGTACTTAGTATGTTAATTCGGCATACCTAACAAGGGTGGGATCATCATGTTTACTATCGAATATGTAAAATTCAATGAAATAAACCCAGATAATTTCTTACCTCTATTAAATAAATTGAAAATTAGAGAGCATTTAATCCCACATGAGTTATTTAACAGAGACTCCACAATAGCTTGGATGAAATCAAAAATAGAAATCGACGCAAGTCACGGGTGTAAAGTTCGTGCTATTAACGTAGATAGTGAGCTTATAGGTTGGTGTGGTATTCAATTCGAGCATGGTAAACACGAGATCGCAATAGTTATAGATGATAGTTCGTGGGGACTTGGTATTAAAATCTTCCATGAAACAATGAACTGGGCAAAAGATATTGGGCATAGAGAAGTTTATATACATTTTCTCCATACTCGGCCTAAGTATAAATTTTTACAAAAACTATCTAAAAAGGTCTACGAAACTGAGCTTTTTGGTAGTAAATTTAATACTTATCAGCTGGCAGTAAAGTAACAGCTGTTAAGGCGTTTAAACGGAACAAAAATAAGTGGGTTAGGTTTCGCTTTACTACACACTTTAACCATCGGAGTATTTATGAACATCGAACTATGGATCACATTTGTCGCAGCATCAATTGTATTATTGCTCATTCCTGGACCGACAATTCTTACAGTCATTAGCTATTCTATGTCTCATGGATATAAAGCGAAGATCCCACTAATATTAGCCGTTGCACTTGGTGACTCAACAGCGCTTGCTCTATCTTTACTTGGCTTAGGTGTTCTATTAGCTGAATCGGCTTTTTGGTTCCAAGCAGTAAAATGGATTGGAGGTCTTTATTTAATATTCTTAGGTATCAAATTACTTATGGCTGGTGTTAAACCTACGACTATCAGTAAAAATGAAAATAGGGCATCAAGTTGGAAACTATTTATTAACACTTATTTAGTGACGGCTTTGAACCCCAAAGGAATTATTTTCTTTGTTGCTTTTTTGCCTCAATTTATAAATACAAATGTAGACGTTACTTCCCAATTATGGACTCTTGCAATTACATTTGTGGCTTTAGCAACCCTAAATGCAACAATCTATGCAGTATTCGCAGGTAAAGCTCAGCAACTATTATCGTCACCAAAAACTCAGCGTATATTTAATATTTTCGGTGGTTCATTACTTTCGACTGCTGGGGTATGGGCATTGTCAGCTAAGCAATCACAGTAAAACTAACAAGTCATTTAAGCGGACAAAAATACAGTTGGCTTTTGTTCGTGCCACACAAAGTTGAGGCAATTATTTTCCTCGCTTAATGCGGCGTTATTACCGAGTATACGTCCTAAATGAATGGTTTTTGCATCACGAATATCTTCGATATATGCGACTTCAGTACAGGGAGTGTGAGTATCTAACCCTATGAATAATATGTTATGTTTATGCATGCTAGCCCCACCTATATTATTGATAGATATATTATGGCTGTGGTTGAAAAACTAACCCTATATTATTGATAGATATATTGTGGCAGTGGTTGAAAAACTAACCCTATATTATTGATAGATATATTGTGGCAGTGGTTGAAAAACTAACCCTATATTATTGATAGATATATTATGGCTGTGGTTGAAAAACTAACCCTATATTATTGATAGATATATTATGGCTGTGGTTGAAAAACTAACCCGCGATTGTTGATAGCTATATTGCGGCTGTGGTTGAAAAATTAACCCGCGATTGTTGATAGCTACACTATGGTTAAAACTAACTCACGGTAGAGGCTGGCAGCTTAGTGGGAGTCATTATGTATAATTCAAGTATTACCAATTACAAAATAGGAGTTTTTTTACATGTCTTTTGAACACGTATTTATTTTTGCGTTAACTGTATTTGTTGTATCTATCATTCCAGGGCCTAGCATGTTATTAGCATTGACTCATGGAATGTATCATGGCACTAGAAAGTCACTTGCATCCGCGTTAGGGAATGTGACGGTCACTTTTATTCAGTCTGTGATTTCAGTTGTTGGATTGGGAGCTATCTTGCTCGCTTCGGAGAGCGCATTTCAAATCATTAAATGGGGCGGTGCTGCCTACTTATTATATATGGGCGTTAGTTTATTCATTTCCGCCAAGTCATCACCATTGTCTGTAACTGGTGATAATGAACGCCAGGAGGTTTCCTTTTTTAAGATGTTCCGCCAATCAGCTCTGGTGACTGCAGCGAACCCCAAAGCAATTATATTCTTTACTGCTGTATTCCCTCAGTTTATTAATCAAGAAGGTGCTTTTCTTATTCAGTCCATAGTATTAACAATAGTGTGTTTAATTGTAACATTTACATGTTTTATGATTTACGTAATAGGCGGACAAAAACTCATATTTCTGCTTTCCAAATCAGCTGTTAGCAAATACTTTCAGCGTACGATAGGTGGAATATTTGTCGGTTCAGGTGTTGCCTTGGCTTTTAGTCACCGCTAAAACATATATCAAGGCTGTCACGCATAGTCGTCTGAGCAAACGCTGTTATTTAAACCGGTGGAGGAAGTGGAGGTGATGAGTAAAGTTAATGCTACTTGTTTTCAGTCACTGCTGGCAAATTTAGATCACACCAGCGGGCTATCGCAACCACCAGTGCCGCCAGAATATAGATTGGCCAAGTAAACCCTTGGGTTAAAAAGGTGGCAGAGACAATGGTGCCTAATAACCCTGAAAAAATGGCTTGAGAAGTTGCGTGTATTGTAGGACTGATATGGGTTATATTTTTTTCAATGCGATTAAGGTTGCGTAGCGATGTCCTAATAAGTAAAAACATGCAACTAACAAAAACAATCAAACCTAAAAATCCAGTTTCAGCCAGTACGCCAAACCAGGTACTGTGTACTGCATGATTAAGGCCATCCCAATGCGGGCTGTAATAATAATAATTAGAATAGAAGTTGTTAAGACCTACACCACTTAATGGGTTATGTACCGCCATGCCAAATGCGGCTTCCCACGCATATAAACGGCCCATTGCTGAGGCATCAACCCCCGCTTCTGCCGCGCCTCCTGAGGCTCTATCGGAAATACCAGCAAAAACAAACAGTGCCATGGCTAAGATAGCGGCAACGGTGAAAAACAGTGCTTTTGACTGAATACGTCGGTATCCATAAACGGCAAAAATAGCCATCATGCCTAATAAACCTCCTCGACTTTGGGTGGCAATAATCGCTAAAAAAAGAATAATGGCACTGCACCAACCGAGTATTTTTGTCGTACGGCCAATGTTATTGGTCATGATTAAACTGCTTGCAAAAGCAACAGGGAACATCAGCACCAAGGCAAGATCGTTGGGGTCGCCTAACACAGAGCCTATTTCGCGTCCGATAGTCACGCGTGTGCCTTCCACTAAACCGATACCGTTCGCTTGGTTAAACAGAGCCACTGCTCCCACCAATAACCCAAAAAAAGCGATCAAGCGCGAGGCTAGTGCAAAATCTTTCTCCTCTCTTGAAAGCCAAGCAATAGCATAGGTCATCATAATTATTTTCCAGTAGATACCTTTAAAGTACTCAATGGCGATAGGGCGATTACTGGCTAATAAAACACCCACAAAAACCAAGGCAAAAAAGATTGTGATAGCGGTGAGCTCTGGGCGCCAGTAAATAGTAACAGTACGACTAATGCCCACATGCCACACTAACGCGCCCAATGATGCGAGTGATAATAATAGTGGAATTTTAAAGTTATAGATCTGGGGAAAAACTTCGTGAATCCGAAAAAAGGAGAAAATAACAAACAATAAGACAAACAGAAAAGGTTGACCTAATACAATAAGTGCAGCAATTGGTAATAGACACACAACAATGAAGATGACTGGGTGAGGAATAAAGCGGTACAGCAGCATCAGTAGCAAGCCAACAAGCACACAGACAAGCATCGGAAATAGACTTTGCTGTCTGAAATGTCCCGTTTGATTATTCATGAGTACGTAACTTTCTGTTGAGTTGGCAGAACAATGAGTTTTAGGTGTTGAGCTACCATCAATAAACAGATGGTGGCAACAGTCATAAACATAATTGACTGAATAAGGCCGTTAATTTGCGATCCTGCTAATAACCATAAAGTACTAAATAGCGTGAAGACCAACAGGGCGCGAACAGGATAGTTAAGTGGAAGGAAGTGTTGGCTGACTTTATAAAACAGTACCAAGCGCACCAGTTGTGCGATTAATAATGCACAGATAATACCCCAAACGCTATATAACGGGGTTAACCAAAACATGGCAACAAGACCAACAACTGCACCCACAATATTAATAACAAGTTGGCTAGAGGTGGTATTGCCATTAAAACAGCCGATGTTATATAACTCTACCAGCTCTTTTAATAACATGATTAAAACGACTGCCACAACGTACTGGCTTGCTTGTTGGTAACTCTCAGGTAATAGGTAATGGATAAGAGCGGGTGAGATTAACGCCACGCTAACGGTGATCATTAATGCAATTGTACTGCCCAGCGCAATAAAATTTGCCGCTTTTTGTTTACCATCAATTCCGTTAAGGACTTCAAAGCGGTGTGGTGACCACCACATGCCAAAGGGTTGCATCATTAAAACCATCGCCAGTGCAAATTTTGCTGCAATCGCAAATTGGGCCACCTCGGCCAAACCCGCATACTCAGCCAAAATCCAGCGGTCAGTGCCGTTTAATGCAAAAGCGACTAAGCCACTTGCAACAATGGGTAAACTGTAAATAAATGAACGACAACAGGTGCTCATATTTAAGCCTACGCCTGTATCTCGAAGTTGTAGTATAGCGAGTAGCGTTGCTTGTAAAAGTGTTGCAATTAACCCCGCTTCTAAAATACCGGTGACACCGCGCTCTAAATACAGAAATACAATCACTAATAGTGCTTGTAATAAAGCGCGACCGGTACTGGCAAAGAAAAAGCTGAATGCGCTATTATTCATTCGCAACCAACCTAATGGGATAGCGATACAACCCTCTAATGCTAATACACTTAATACCAAACATACTTCATAAACGCTGGGTTTTCCGGGGAAGAATGGGGTAATGAGCGGGGCAATAAACCAGCCACATAGCAAGGTCAGCAGACCAATTATCAGTGTTAAGGTAAATATCTCAGCTGCTATTTTGCGACGTTTTTTTGCATCACTTTCTGGGCCCGCAAAGCGAAATAGTGTGTCTTCTAAGCCCATACCAACAACAATACTCCCAATCACAGCAAGCGTGCTAATAACCTCCAAGCGACCAAACTCATGCGCTACGATATGGTTAGCGATAAAGGGTAACATTAATAACGAAGTACCTTTCATCAGCGCGATGCTTGCGCCGTATAACAGGCTCTGTTTTATGCCATCGTTAAGCTTAAACAGGTTCATAACGACCTCCTCGCAAGGCTGTTATTTTTAGCTGTCTGTTTGACGGACGCTAAAATGCTATCAACGATATTTTTATATTGTTTACTCGCACGATAATGTAAAGCCAGTGAAGATGCTTGTTGTCCGAGAGTAGCCACTAAGCCCATATTATTACTGAGCATCAGTATTTTTTGTTTTAAATCGTTCGCATTGTCTGGTTGATATTTAATACAGTTAACATTGTCGATTAATACTTTGTCCCAGTAAGCGCCATCAGCCGGAATAAGCACGCACTGTCCCGCTGCCATCGCCTCTAGAATAGATAAACCAAAGGGTTCATGTTTGCTGGTGGAAACAAATATATTGGCGTTTGCACGTAACTGGTCAAGATTTGTTGGGCATTCGAACCAATTAACCTTAGATATTTTTACCGGTCCATCTGTGACAGGTAGTTGCACCCCTTTAGGTTTGATGTAACAAATATAAGTTTGTGGTCGATTATTGCTAGTTAGCATTTGTAATGCATCAAGCAAGGTTTCTAATCCTTTCCATTTTAATAGTGAAGCCGCCCAAAAAACAGTGGGTTTATACATTTGGCAAGCAGTTGGCCATTTGTATTCACTAAGGCCATTCTGTAAAAGGTAAAAGTTATTGGGCAGTTGCACTTTGTTTACCCCAAAAAGACTTAGTGCATTTTGCAATGAGTCGCTACTGCTGTGTAAATAATGCACTTGATGGGCGGCATTAAGGCAACGAGCAATGGTGCGAGACTTAGCAACAGGGCCATGGATCAATTGAATAATTTTAAATTTCATTAATGGTCTGAGTAGGTATAACGCTAAATCTACACCAGGTCCTGAAGCGCCTAGGGCGATATCAAAAGCACCAAAACGTAAGCGTACCAGCAACAAATTAAGCGCGATAAAAGCATGGCGAATAAAATAACCAATGCCTTGCTCTTTTTGTGCAAGCATTTTTGGCTCTACTAAATGCACGCGTTTTATGTTTGGCCCAAGCCAGGAGGTTTTGTCTGCGGTTAATACAGTAATGCGAAACTGCTGAGCATCCACTAAGTCTAATATGCTTTCAGTGGCAACTTTTGAACCACCGCTAAATGCAGTGGGGTCAACAACAATAAGGTGACGTTTATCTTTCATGGATTAACCCTCTTTTTGAAGTACGTTGATAGCTATTGATCACTGCCACTGAAAAACTGGTTAACAAAGACCACATGATGGATATTTTTTTAGTCCAAGTTTTGTGAGTCGCGTGAGTTTGGATAAGCTGGTTGTATAACGATTGGAACTGTTGGGCATTTTTCTCGATAGTGAAGTTTTCAAAAACATGCAGTTGCCCAGTTTTTGCCATATTGATGCATTGTCTTGGTGATAAATAGAGTTGGTAAATAGCATCAACCAATGCTTGGACATTTTCTTCGGGAACCAACAAACCACTTTTTTGGTCAATCACAACATCGGGTATGCCGCCGGTTTTAGGGGCTACAATCGCAAGTCCCGCTAAGCTTGCTTCAGCAAACACTAAACCAAATGCTTCCTCCCTTGCTGCTGATACAAAAAGGTCGGCAGTGCCACGCAATAAACCAACTGCACTTTTACACTCACCAATAAGGGATACCTTTTTTTGTAAACCGAGTTTGTTTATTTGTGCTTTTAAATTATTCGTCTCAGGACCTTCTCCCATTACCAACAGGTGGACGGGCACCTGTTTTTCTACTAATTTAGCCACTGCTTCAATCAGTAGGTCAACCCCTTTTCGGTGGATTAATGAACCGAGGCTAGCAATCACAAAATCGCCAATGCTTATGCCTAATTTCTGGCGAAAGTTAGTGACCTTTTGTGCTAATAAGCCCTGTGTATCAATCCCGTTAGCAATGACGGTAATTTGATCACTGGGCTTTTTATCGTTTATTAATGGTTCAACAACATACTTGCTGACACCAACGGCCATATCGGTCTGGTACAAACCTAATGTTAGACGATCGCGTAGTTGGTAGGTTGAATGCATATGACATAACAAGGGAAGGTGACTCTTTTTAGCTGCGATGGTAAGCCACTGACAAGGGGCTGCACTGTTTGCATGTATCAGTTTAATATCGTACTGCTTTATGAGTTGTAGTGCTTGCTGAATAAGCTTGAAATAGGCAGAGACATTAAAGCGTGGCGCTTGCCAGCCAAACAAGATAGGAAAATCAGAGCAGTGAACGATAATACCTAGCTTTTTTGCAGCCACTGCCATCAGTGGTTGGTTGCACCAAAGCACTGCTTTGAACTGTTGTTTATTGAGGTGTTTAATTAGATCAAGTAAGCAACGCTCGCTACCACGTATCCAATTGTCACCATAGTGGGTAAAAAGAATCGTTTCAGGCAACTGCTTTGTTGGTTTGCTGGTCATGGCGATAATCCTCGTTATGTTAATTACTTAGGGTTATTGCAAGCGTTGAACCAGATTGTTAACTCGTTGTATTTTAATGGGATTTTGTTTTTTGGGGTTGGTTTTTGAGAGTGCTTTTATTATCCTGCATTGCAGTTTGCAATTCAGGACAATAAAATTAACAACTTACCCTTTGATAGTTAGCCACTAATTCAGGGATAGCGACTTCACTGCTAAACTGCGCTTGTATGGTTTCTTTGCAAGCAGACTGAAGAAACAATTTGTGTTGATCACTAAAGTGTCTCCATTGGTTAATGCGTGCGCTTAACTCGCTCATGTTCTCAGGTTCAACTAACCAGCCGTTACATTCTGGTTTAATTAAGCGATGCAATGCACCGACATTAAAGGCAAGTACTGGGATACCTCGCGCCATCGCTTCAAGCGCTGCCATCGGTAAACCTTCAAAACGAGAGGGCATCACTAACAAGCCAATATTTGGCCATACCAAGGACATATCATGCTGCTGACCATGCAGTTTTAAATTAGTGGGGGAGCATTTTTTTAATGCTGGCAACTGTGGACCATCACCATAGAGATGAAAATCGATACTTGGAAATTGTTTGGCGAGTGCCATAAATGAATCAGGCCCTTTTTCAACACTAATGCGTCCGACAAAAGCGATTTGTTGACCGCTTGAGGTTTTTAATCCTCTGTTATTAACGAAGTTATTAACGACGCCAACCTCGCCTGATATCCGCTTTGCTATTTGTGGACTAACCGCAAAACGTAGTGCTGCAAAACCAGCTGTTTTTCTATCTAACCAATCATAAAAAGCCAGCTTACCGCTAGAAATTTCCCCTGCATGATAGGTGCTAATAGAGGGAATGTTATTTAACCAAGCCGCAAGTCGACCCACAATGCCCGCTTTATAACCATGTGTGTGTAATACAGCAGGGCGCTCATCTTTTAATATTTTACGTAGCGTATTAAAGCGTCCATCTAACGTTCGGCAGTTAATACTCTGTTTTATTAACGCTTCACGCATCGGATGCTCGCCATAATGAGTCAGAAATATAACCTCTATTTGCTGTTTATGCAGTTGTAAGCCCGCTGCGAGTTGCAACACGTGTGACTCAATGCCACCACTTTGGCTACTATCTAACAGTAACCATATTTTATTGTTTTTCATCACTTCCTCACTCTTTTGTGCGTACCTATCTGTTGTTTCTGCAAGTTTGATGCCTACTCATTAATTGTCTGTTGAGGCTAACAGGCTGGGGGCGCCAGCTCACTTCAAAGGGAGGAAACCGAGAGGCCAGATTGCTAGCCACTCACGCACTACGCATTGCAGATTGCAATTATTCGCTTAACGAGAGGGATATTTTATTTGTTCATAAAAATAGCAAAGTTAGCTGAGCTCACTGTTGACGCACTTTGGTACTGATTTTCGAAAGATATTTTGTCTTGGCATAAGACTTGAAATACTCACAGGATAAATCACTATTTTTGTTTTAAGGAGTTTGATTATGAAGCCAGTAACGTTTGTTGATAAGCATCAGATTAATTCATTACAGCGTGGTCATTATACAAAAGTGATAGCTTATATAACTAGTCTACTGTTGTTGCTCTGTTTTAGTATTTCACCCGTTTCTGCAAGCCCTTTTAGTAGTTGTCCTAGTAAGGCATTCCTCTTTCAAAGTAAACCTGTATTGAGTTACGGCGTAAACCTAGTCACGGGTAACTATCAATTACTTGAAGATGATTCTGGGATTGATGCCAACATTAATGGCCTTGGTTTTGATGAAGTTGATCGTTACTTGTATGGGTTTAATACCACCCACCTCAATGTGGTGAGAATGAACAGTGAGTTTCAAGTTGAAACGCTAAATGTCAGTGGTTTGCCTGCAAACACCAGTTTTTATGTGGGAGATGTAACGGATCACAAATACTATGTATATCGTACTGGCACGGGGTTATATAAGATCGATTTAGCTCCGTTAGACTCTGATGTTTCAGCGCCACTCAGCGCGCAATTAATTACCTCTCAAAGCACTATAAAGCTTACCGATATGGCCTTTCACCCCAATGATGGCAAGCTTTACGGTGTTGATAATAAAAGTGGTCACTTATATCAAATAGACCCTACAACAGGCAGTACAACGTTGGCGGGTGATACCGGCGAAACAGGTACATTTGGCGCAATGTATTTTGATGTAAATGGTTATTTTTACTTGTCGCGTAATCAGGATGGTAAAATATACCGCATAAACCTATCGGTTTTAACAACAAGTAGTAGTGAAGCTGATTTAACCTCACTGGATGTTAGTGCCGTGCATTTTGCCGATGGGCCTATGTCAGGTCAAAACGATGGTGCACGTTGTGCCAGTGCACCGTTGATTGATGAAGATACGCTTTCTACCATTGACTTTGGTGATGCGCCTGCAACCTATAAAACATTGCTTGATGATAACGGTCCGCGTCATCTATTAGATGGTGAAACCTATTTAGGGCTAATACCACCCGATGGTGATTACGATGGTTACACAGGGGCTGATTCAGATGATAGTAGCTTGGTTAATGGGGAAAGTTTTGATGATGAAGATGGTGTTAACTTTGTCACCGCTTTTGAGATTGGATTAGACTCCGTTGTGAGTGTTTATGCATCGGGTGATGGTGTATTAAGTGCGTGGTTTGACTGGAATCGAGATGGTGACTTTGATGATTTAGATGAGCAGGCTGTTATTGATGTTGAGTTAACTGCTGGACAAAATATTGTTCCGTTACGTGTACCTTCCCATGCTATCGCTGGTAGCAGTTGGAGTCGTTTTCGTTTTAGTCAACAATCGGGTCTTGGTTATGCGGGCGGCAGTAGCTCTGGTGAAGTAGAAGATCATGCCTTTACTATTAGTGAGTCTGGCGTGAGCTACCGATATTACCCTGGGGAAAATAGCTGGGTAACATTGGCGTATGAAGATCAGTGGCCAACCAGTGATGATTACGATATGAATGATGTGGTATTTCTGTACCGTACCATTGAAGTGATTCAAGATGGAAAAATTGTGCGCATCGATATCGTGGGTGAGCTACAAGCGTTAGGTGGCGATTACCGTAACGGTTTTGCCGTACAGTTAGAAGATGTGCTGACCAGTAATATTAACCAGCAAACACTGCGCTTATTACATAATAATATTAAACAGCAATACAGCGGCACCAATGGCGCGACAACCTATTCCATTCTAGAAAGTGACAATACCCATGCTGTGCTGGTGGTAGCTCAAGACCTATGGAAAGAAGCAACCAGCGTGTGCCTTTATTACCGCACAGAGAAAGGCTGCCAACAATCGCAAATATTCGACTTTGAACTGAGCATTCCGCTCATTAATCCAATTTCATTGGGCAGTGTAACAGCACCCTATGACCCCTTCATCTTTGCAACAGAGGGCCTTTACCATGGTGAAGATTTTACTAGTCATCCGGGTCGAGGTTTAGAGATTCACTTAGTAGATAAAGCGCCAACAGAGAAGTTCAACAGCGCATTTTTTGGACTCTCCGATGATACCAGTATCCCTGAAATTGGACGTTATTATAGAACTTATAACAACTTACCTTGGGCACTAGAGTTAACTGATGATTGGAAGTGGCCAAGTGAGCGCAAACCCATATTATTGGCATACCCAGCTTTTCAAACATTTGTTGAGTCTAATGGTTCAAGCAACACCTTATGGTTCGAACTGAACCAATCGATTCCAACACATCTATTTTAAGCCGCTATTAACTAATGATTTAAGAGGTCATATTATGTTTAATAAAAAAATGAAAATAATGATGAGCATGTTGTTTATATTTGTTATCAGTGCGTGTGGCGGGTCAGGCGGAGGAGGTGAAGCGCCTACTACAGCCGTTACACCAACTGCTACGCCAACTCCTATACCAACAGTGGCAGCAACACCAGCGCCTGTCGCTGATAGTGATATTGCCCAATCAGAGGTGGCAGTGGCAATGCTAGCAATGAATAACTTAAAGGCAGAAGCTGGCTTCAAGTTCGCTATTAAACAACAAGTAAGCGTAGCGCTAGATTTAACAGAGTTATTGGAGTTGGCTCAACAAACAGGGCAACGTGCTTATGTTTCTGTTTACCATGAGTATACAAAACTACCAACGGGAGGTTTTTACCCTAACGCATCCAGTCGCGTCTTATCTGGAGAGGTAAGTGACGGTCAGTTTCAGCACTCTTTTATTCGTTTAAATAATCAAGCCAGTTATCTTGTTGAAATCTGGTTTTATAACGGTGAGTTGCCGATTCAAAAGGAGCTAACCGTCGCAGCAAACAACATTAGTTGGTAACTTATATTCAATCCCAGTGGCTTGCATTGGGGTTGAAGCTTTATAAACAAACAGCCTGCCTATTATCTCCCCAAAACCGTAACTATCAATCATTGTGTTAATAACGAAGGTGAAACTAAAGTTTCACCTGCACAAGCTATTTACAGGGCGTTACAAGTCGATGACGACAACGGCTGTATAGTCAGTAAAAGGTTTAGCTTCATAAGTTCAAATTCAATCCTATTTTGCAATTTGCAATGCACAATCCAATAAACCGCTCAAAAACTAGCGCAACAATAACTACCTAAATAAAAATAACTATAAATATCAGTTGATTATGGTGATTTTGAAAGTTGGAACATGCTTTGCTCTATTACTGTTATTAACGAATTTTGTTGGTCATCAATAAACGAATTTCAACAGTAATAACTGGGCTGATTTGTCGTAGCAATCACTTTCAGCCAATCAACAATAAATAGAGTAAAGGAGTATCGCCATGTGTGGAATCGTAGGTGCTGTAGCACAAAGAAATGTCGCTGATGTGTTAGTTGAAGGTTTACGTCGTTTAGAATACCGCGGGTATGACTCTGCGGGGGTTGCGGTGGTGGATCATAACAAAAACTACTGTCGAACGCGTCGTATCGGTAAAGTGAGATCCTTAGCTAATGCTGTTGCAGAATCTAAACTTGAGGGGGGAACGGGCATTGCACATACACGTTGGGCAACCCATGGAGAGCCTTCTGAAACAAACTCTCATCCGCATGTATCGGGTGATATCACCATCGTGCACAACGGTATTATTGAAAACCATGAAGTGTTGCGTACTTTATTGCAAAGCCGTGGATATTTCTTTGAGTCACAAACCGATACCGAGGTTATTGCACACCTTGTGGAATGGGAATTGCGCTCTGCTCATTCACTGCTTGAAGCGGTTCAAAATAGTGTTAAGCAATTAAAGGGCGCTTATGGCGCCGTTGCAATGGATAAAAATGACCCCGACAGACTGATAGTCGCCCGCTCGGGCAGCCCGATAGTGATTGGTCTTGGTCTTGGCGAAAACTTCATTGCTTCTGATCAGCTAGCGTTATTAAACCTCACCCGCCATTTCCTGTTTCTTGAAGAGGGAGATATCGCAGAGATCACCCGTTTTACGGTAAATATTTATGATGTAAATGGCGAGCAGGTTGAACGTGTCATCACTGAGTCGCTTGAAGAGCAAGACTGTGGAAGCAAAGGCAAATATCGTCACTTCATGCAAAAAGAGGTATTTGAACAACCCAACGCACTACGTAATACCATGGAGGGGCGTTTAACGGATGAAACAGTTGTCACCGAAAGCATTGGTGTGAAAGCGGTAGAGATACTCAATAAAGTAGAGCATGTGCAAATAATTGCCTGTGGTACCTCATTTAATGCAGGTACCACTGCGCGTTACTGGTTTGAGTCAATTGCAGGCGTTAGTTGCGATGTGGAGGTTGCTTCAGAGTTTCGTTACCGTAAATCGGTCACACGGCCTAACAGTTTGTTAATTACTATTTCGCAATCTGGCGAAACTGCTGATACCTTAGCTGCCCTTCGTTTAGCAAAAGAGTGTGGTTATATGGGGGCGATGACCGTTTGTAATGTTGCAGGTTCATCGTTAGTACGTGAGTCTGATTTTGCATTTATGACCCGCGCAGGCACTGAGATTGGGGTGGCATCCACCAAAGCATTTACCACGCAATTGGCGGCACTACTCATGCTAGTGACCGCATTAGCAAAACAGCAAAAGCGTATTACTAAAGCAAAAGAGAAACAGATAGTCACTGCTTTACATGCGCTACCAGCGCAAATTGAAAGTGCACTGGGGCTTGAGCAAGAGATTAAGTCATTAGCCGTTGATTTCGCTGACAAACAGCACACACTATTTTTAGGCCGCGGGGAGTTTTACCCGATTGCCGTGGAAGCCGCTTTAAAACTGAAAGAGATCTCCTACATTCATGCAGAAGCCTATGCTGCGGGTGAATTAAAACATGGGCCATTAGCCTTAGTGGATGCCAACATGCCGGTTATTGTGGTGGCGCCAAGTAATGATCTACTAGAAAAATTAAAATCAAATGTCGAGGAGGTGCGTGCACGTGGTGGTCTGTTATATGTTTTTTCTGAACAGAAAGCGGGTTTTGAAGCCAATCAGAATATGAAGATTATCAGTATGCCCAAAGTGCATGAAATAACCGCTCCCATCTTTTATACAGTACCGATGCAACTACTTGCTTATCATGTTGCCTTAATAAAAGGCACCGATGTAGATCAACCAAGAAACTTAGCAAAAGCGGTTACCGTAGAGTAATTAAAAGCCATGTAGTAAAAATGTAATAACTGTTAAAGTTCATTTGTTGGCAACAGCAAATGGACTTTTTTAATGTATAAACAAAAAAGAGAAGAACTTTGATGAAAACAGCTTCTGATACTGGTAATGATTCACCCATGCTGACAGTTACATTATTGCGTGGTTTACCGGGTAGTGGGAAAAGCACACTCGCTGCCAAAATGGATGCTATTCATTTAGAAGCGGATATGTACTTTGTTGATAAAAATGGCATTTACACCTTTGATCCAACTCAGCTTCAACAGGCGCATTGCTGGTGCCAAGCACAGTGTGAAAAACACTTGAAACAGCAGCAAAACGTGGTGATAGCAAACACCTTTGTAAAGCTATGGGAGATGAAAGTTTATGTTGATTTAGCCAAACAATATAATGCCAAACTGATCATTAAAACCTGTACAGGAAGATTCCAAAGCATCCATAACGTGCCTATTCAAACCATCAAAAAGATGGCAAAACAGTGGCAGCTGTAAAGCACATTAAGGGTATTCAAGTTCATGACATTCAGCACACTTAAACAGAGGTAACAATGAGTAAAGCGGTATTATATTATGTCTACGACCCGATGTGCAGTTGGTGCTGGGGTTATCAGCCGACTTGGGAAAAGTTACAGTTGCTACTCAACACACAGTGTGCAGATAAACTGCACGTGGAGTATGTACTGGGAGGGCTAGCCCCTGATTCAGATGTGCCAATGAGCATTGAAATGCAGCTATTTTTACAACAAACTTGGTCCAAGATTCATCAACAGTTAGGGGCTACATTTAACTTTGATTTCTGGACAACATGCACGCCTAAACGATCAACTTACCCAGCGTGCCGTGCAATATTGGTTGCTCGAGAGTTTGGGCTGGAAAATGAGATGTTACAAGCCATCCAACAGGGTTATTATCTTCATGCGAAAAGCCCTTCGGAACTAGAAACCTTAACAGGGTTTGCCAGACAAATCGGCTTACAGACAGATCTGTTTGAAAGTAAAATAAAAAGCCCGTTGATCAAAAAACAGCTGATAGATGAAATACAGATGGCAAGGCAATTGCCCATCCAAGGGTTCCCCTCATTAGTGCTAAAACTGAATGGGAAAAATCATGCGATTGGGTTGGATTATCTGCAGCCAGAAACCTCACTACAACAGATACAAACAATAATAACCGGTTGAAAATGTGCTTAAAATAAAAATTCCTAAGCCAATAAAATGGCTACTTGCTCTCTCTCTAATTGTGATTATCGGTTTTGTACTGGTGTTAGACAATACCATTCGCAGCACTTTCAGTGAGAGAAGCTGGTCTATTCCTTCTACCGTTTATGCACGGCCACTGGAGCTCTATATTGGTGCGCCCATCAAACAGCAGGATCTACGTTTAGAGCTACAACAGTTAGGTTATCACTTTGTTTCCAGCTTAACGGGACCTCGTCAGGTTGTTTTTCAGCCCAATAGCATTGAAATTTATAGTGCGGGTTTTCAATTCAGTGATGAACGAACTTCCGCTCAAAAAATAAAAATCAGCTTAAAAAATAACAAAGTGGAGAGTTTAGAAACAGAGGATAACAGCGACTTAGTTCGACTTGAGCCAATAGCGATTGGTGGCATTTACCCTGATCATAATGAAGATCGATTACTAGTACAGTTATCGCAGGTACCAGAAACGCTACAACAAATGTTAGTGGCGGTAGAAGACGCTGAGTTTTATTCTCACTGGGGTATTTCACCCAAAGGCATAGCACGGGCATTAATGGTTAACCTAAAGCAGCGGGGTATCGCGCAAGGCGCTTCAACACTGACTCAACAGCTGATTAAAAACTACTATTTAAGTGCAGAGCAAACCTACAGTCGTAAAGCCAAAGAGGCAATTATGGCGCTATCGATGGAGTTACACTTTGATAAAAGTGATATTCTGCAAGCGTATATGAATGAGATCTACTTAGGGCAAGATGGCCCACGTGCCATTCATGGTTTTGGGCTCGCCAGTCAGTATTATTTTAAACGACCAATTGATAAATTAACCTTAGATCAACAAGCGATGCTGGTGGCATTAGTGCGTGGTGCGAGTTATTACAACCCATGGCGTAACCCTGAGCGCGCTTTAGCACGTCGCAACTTAGTGTTAGATATCGCGGTACGTGAAGGAGCATTAGATAAAGCACTGGCTGAAAAAGCCAAACAAAAACCGTTGACCATGGAAGCTAAAACCGTGGCCAGCAAGCAGCGTTATCCCGCCTACCTTGACCTTGTTCGTCGCCAACTTAAATCGGATTATAAGCAAGATGATCTTAGCGCGAAGGGGTTATCTATCTTCACTCATTTTGACCCGTTAGTGCAATCAACTGCTGAAAAAAGTCTGCAACAGTTTATCAAAAAACAGAAACAAAAATCGCTACAAGGCGCGCTGGTGATCACGCGACCGAATACTGGTGAAGTGATTGCCATTGTTGGCGGAAAAAATACAAAATTTGCAGGTTTTAATCGTGCGCTTGATGCGCAGCGGCAGGTCGGATCATTAATCAAACCCGCGGTGTATTTAACAGCATTACAACAACCTGAAAAATATAACCTAGCTACTGTCATTAGCGATGAAAGCTACACATTAACGCTGCCAAATGGTCAACAATGGAACCCTAAAAATTACGATAAAAAAGACCATGGCCAGGTGCTGTTATATCAAGCGTTAGCAAACTCCTATAACCAATCTACTGCGCGCTTAGGTAATGAATTAGGATTACAGTCAATACAGAAAACCATACAACAGCTTGGTGGTGAGCATCGCGAGAAACTACTACCTTCGATGACATTAGGCGCGGTAGATATGGCACCCCTTGAGGTTGCACAAATATACCAAACATTAGCGGCCGATGGTTTTTACACACCACTATTAACCATTGCGGCTGTAGTGGATGGACAGGGTAAAACATTAAGCAGTTATCCGCTTGATGTTGAACAGCGTTTTGATACACAAACTATGTATCAATTACGTTATGCAATGTTAGCGGTGACACACGAGGGAACGGGCAGGGCACTACAGTGGTTATTACCTGATTTTAGCGTGGCTGGCAAAACAGGCACCAGTAACGATCTGCGTGACAGTTGGTTTGCGGGTTTTTCTGCTGACATGATGGCGGTGGTCTGGTTAGGCCGTGACGACAATAAAAATACCGGGTTAACAGGCTCAAGTGGTGCTTTACGTGTGTGGGCGGATATTTTCAAACAACGCTCAACATTAGCAACACAAAACATACCGCCTAATAATATCAACATCAGTTGGGTAGATAAAAAAAGTGGTGTGGGTAGTCAGCCACATTGTAACGGCGCCGTTGCCGTCCCATTTATTAAAGGCCAACAACCCGACATTGAAATTCGTTGCCGAAAAGGGTTAGGCAAAGTGTTAGATTGGTTTGAAGCGTTATCGGATAAGTAATGAGGAGTCGATTGCTTGCATGCTTTTATGCTGTGCACTGTGCTAAGCAGTAACTTCATGATAATATTTTGTGCACTTGCAAAATAGCTCATTTTATATAAGAGAGAATCAATTGTTCAAACTTTCTAAAGTTGTTATCAGCGCCATGCCACTATTACTACTGGCCTGTGCATCGCAGCCTCAGCAAGAAGCAATTAAAGAAGATTCAACTGCAACACCCGTTGAAGCAGTTGTTAATACAAGCAAAGTGAATGAGGTTGCAACAGCCCCACAGGCGGTATTAAGGCTTGTTGAACGTAGCCAAGTGCTAGGTAATAATGAAGATTACAAAGGTGCTGCTTTTTTACTAGAAAGAGCAATTCGAATCGCACCACGCTACCCAAACAGTTATTACCAGCTAGCTGAGGTGCGCCACCTTGAAGGCCGAAAAACGCAAGCACGTTCATTGGCTCAAAAAGCGTTAAGCCTTGGTGCGCAGGATGATCTGCTAGAAGCTATTTTGCTGTTACTGGATAAAATTGCTGAGAGTGAGTCGTTATGATTATGCGTCTAATTACCTTTGATGCTTAATGTCTTACCTAATAGCGAACAATGAGTGTTGTTTCTTTCCCGTATTTTTGTATAAACCAACTACG
>Ga0209395_1002454_pt1 | contig 24230 bp, 18 predicted proteins | sample GOMGulsemesocosm_3_FD_184635 | JGI IMG/M metagenome (GOLD analysis project Ga0209395, IMG submission 184635) | Methane-oxidizing microbial communities from mesocosms in the Gulf of Mexico - GOM9D Gulf of Mexico (SPAdes) (version 2) | ecosystem: Environmental > Aquatic > Marine > Cold seeps... | reverse complement strand
CCTAGCAATAAAAAACTAGTCAAATATACTAATAGCTACAAAGCGCGTGCCATTGTTGATTTTGAGAAGGGGACTATTTTAATCGAAACATTAGCTGATAACTCTCAAGCTAAAACGCTGGAAAATTTACAAAAGGCAATAGTCACTACTTTATTATCAACATCAGATCCTCGAAAAACAGACATATTCTCAAGTGATGCTCCACAATTATCAGGCAAACCTTATTTGTACCAGCAGGTAGTTGATCGAGATAATAAGCCTATTCAATATCAATGGCGAGCTAACCGTTTTTCAAAACACTTAATCGAATTCAACTTACAAAAATATAACAAAAATAAAAAACAAATTTATGCTGTTAGAATTAACATGGTTGATAAACATCAACATTTACGTAAACAAAAATATAGCAGCCATGTACTTGCTGCGGCTAAGCGTTACCAAATACCCCCACATCTGATATACGGAATAATTGAAACTGAAAGTAGTTTTAATCCGTTTGCTGTCAGTACGGCTAATGCGTATGGCTTAATGCAAGTTGTGCCTAAAACTGCTGGCGCGGATGTGTTTCAACGTATTAAAAACAAAAAGGGTATACCTACTAAACAGCAGTTATTTGATCCCGCTTTTAATATCGATATTGGCTCGGCTTATTTGTACATTCTCAATAACAACTATTTGAAAGACGTAACTAATTCAACCAGTCGTCATTATTCCATTATTTCGGCTTATAATGGTGGGGCAGGTAATGTATTAAAAACCTTTCACGGTAATCGAAAAACGGCGATGAAAATACTCAATACTAAGTCGTCTAGAGATGTTTATTATTTACTCACTAAAAAACACCCTAAAGCAGAATCTCGTCACTATTTAGAGAAAGTTACTAAAGCTGAAAAAAGTTATTTATAAATAAAATGAAGCACAACTTTTAGCTGTTTGTGCTTGTTTAGTGACATAACCTTGAGTTTTATAGACTTTAGTTAAGATAAAGTGATTTCCCCAATGGCCTACATGCTCAGTCATAGTGTACTGGGTTAGCCTTCCCCCGTTAAATTGGCTGTTGCTGCTCTTTAAATCAATAAAATAATGAGCGCAGTTGCTGAACACCACCATAAGAGTATCGATAAATACGCTGAGCATTTGTACCGAATTTTGATGAAGATGTTTATTTCAGGAAAATTGAGCAGGTCATAGCCAAGGCACATTTTTATTCGGGGTTACTCCCATAAAAAGGTAACGATGAATACGCTTTGCTCAATCACTTTGGTAGGTATAAATATCACGCTTTAAATTTTTTACAAAATTAGTACATGTTTTGTTTATTTAATACTATACAGCACAAAAAAAACGTGTAAAAATAACCTTACAAATCGCGTAATTAAATCTTTACGATTTCTTGTTTTTGTTTTTGGTTAAGCTGTAGCCTTTATTGAGTCGCTGTTACCCTTTCTAAATATCAAGTTTTATCTGTTGAGTTAACTAGCGTAAACCCTATTTTAAAACTTTTTAACGTAAATATTTAAAGCTTACTCAGTGGTAAATATTTAATTAAGGAAAAATTATGACCACAGCCGCCGAATTATCAGCAGTACCAACCAGCTCAAATAACATTCATGTTAATGCCGAGCATGTATTAATAACCCCAGAAGCGCTACGTGCTGAATTACCACTTTCAGAGAAAGGTCGTGAGTTTGTTCAACAATCGCGAAAAACAATTAGTGACATAATCCACAAGCGTGATCCACGGTTGTTAGTTATTTCAGGCCCATGTTCAGTTCATGATGTTGATGCAGCGAAAGACTATGCCCGTCAGCTCAAAGCACTACACAATAAATACCAAGGGTCCTTGTTTGTTGTTATGCGTGTTTACTTTGAAAAGCCACGTACGACTGTCGGTTGGAAAGGTTTGATTAACGATCCACATATGGATGGTTCGTTTGATGTTGAAACAGGCTTACGTAAAGCACGTGAATTAATTCTTTACTTAACAGAGCTAGGTTTACCACTGGCAACTGAAGCGCTTGATCCTATTAGTCCACAATATTTAGCAGAAGCATTTAGCTGGTCGGCTATTGGAGCACGTACTACTGAGTCACAAACTCATCGTGAGATGGCGAGTGGTTTATCTATGCCAATTGGTTTCAAAAATGGTACTAATGGTAGCTTGGGCGTGGCAGTAAATGCATTACAATCAGCTGCATCACCACATCATTTCATGGGTATCAATCGCCAAGGGCAAGTTGCTTTAATTCAAACTAGCGGTAACCCTGATGGTCACGTTATCTTACGTGGTGGCAGTGCACCTAATTACGATGAAAAAAGTATTGCCGAGTGTGAGCAAGTATTAGCTAAACAAGGTATTGAACCAGGTATTATTGTCGATTGCAGTCACGGTAATTCAAATAAAGATTACACCCGTCAGCCATTGGTTGCTAAAGATGTTGTTAAACAAATTTGTGCGGGTAATAAATCAATTATTGGTATAATGTTAGAGAGTAATATTAATGCCGGTAACCAAAGTAGTGATTTAGCGAAAGAAGACCTAGCTTACGGTGTATCTGTTACCGATGCATGCATTGATTTTGCTGAAACAGAGCAATTATTAGCGGATGCTGACGCACAGTTATCAGGTTGTTTAAGTTCGCGTATCGCCTAAAGATTATCTACCTAACATTATTAGGTAAGATCATTTAATTATACCAATTAAAGTGTTAGTTGGTATTACACGCGACTTATGTCGCGTTTTCTATTTTATAGCACTAATACCAATAGATTAGATATTTTCTATAAGAGAGTGTAATGACGAATTCAGATCCAGATTTTGATAAAAAACTAACCATATTACGTGATGAAATTGATGACATTGATAGTGACTTAGTTAAGTTATTACACCGACGACTTGCCGTTACCAGTAAGGTAGGGCAGTTAAAAAGTAATGTAGGTAAACCCATTTACGATCCGGTACGCGAAGCGAGTTTATTTGAAAAAAGACGTTTACAAGCGAGTGATGCAGGTTTATCGCCTGACTTAATTGAAGATGTTTTACGTCGTTTAATGCGCGACTCTTATGTTAGCCAAGATGCCAGTGGTTATCGCTGTGTTAACCCCGAATGTAAAAAGGTTGTCGTTGTTGGTGGTAAAGGGCAGTTAGGCGCTATTTTTGTTGATTTGTTTCAGCGTTCTGATTACCAAGTTGAAATACTTGAACAAAATGATTGGCCCCAAAGTGATGTTATTTTAGCTGATGCGAGTCTGGTCATTGTCGCCGTACCTATTCGGCTGACAACTATGGTTATTCACCACTTGAATAACTTACCTGAAAGCTGTGTGCTTGCGGATTTAACCAGTATTAAAGAATCGCCTTTATTTGAAATGAAAAAAGCACACCAAGGACCTGTCGTTGGTTTACACCCTATGTTTGGACCTGATGTTACCGGGTTAATTAAACAAACTATTATTAGTTGTGAAGGCCGTCACCCAGAGCAGTACCAGTGGTTAATTGAACAGTTTGAAGTTTGGGGCGCTAAGATTTATCCCGTGGAGGCGCATGAACATGATCAAGCCATGTCGATGGTGCAAGTTATGCGACATTTTTCTACTATTGCCTATGGTTATCATTTGATGAGTGAAGGGGCTGATATAGAAAAATTAGTCGCAATGAGCTCACCTATCTATCGATTAGAGTTGATTATGGTTGGCCGATTATTTGCCCAAGACCCAACGCTTTATGCTGATATAATTTTCTCTAATAAAGATAATGTTGGCATGATGAAACGGTTTGCCTACCGCTTTTTAGAGCTGCTTGAAGATGTCAGTCTTGATGATAAAGATGCTTTTGTTAATATGTTTAATCATGTTTCTGATTGGTTTGGTGATTATGCCGGTGACTTCCTCGAAGAAAGTAAGTCAATGTTATTAAAGGCGAATGAGTTAAAAAAACATTAACCTTGCCTGTTAGCGCTATTAATATATTTACTCTATCAATAGCGTTCATCTACCTCTAGCTTCATTTATTATAATTATTCTTATCCTCTTCCCCTTACCAAGTTGTATTGATAGAAAGCAGCTTGTCTGCCTATTTTAGTACTTTAAAACATAAGCTTTAGCGCACTATAATAGAGCGTATATCACTCGTGGCAAGCTCATACGAGTTAGGCTTAGTAACTAATAGTATTAATTAATTGAAAAAATAGAGAGACTGGAAAAGCATAAGTGCGTTTAGTTATATGCATCATCACTTTATTTCGCGACTAAAAAATTTTAAACGGATGTGATTAGTGACAACTATTTTTGAGTACACCCAAGCTAATGTTCTGGTAATTCCGCAAGCTTTATTTGCTATGGAAGATGTAACTGTGCTGGGTGCTTATCGAGATTCTGCGATATTTTATAAAAATCTTGATACAGACCTAAAAGACATTGCCTTCTATACTAATACACCCTGTTTTATTTATATTGAAAGTGGTAGTGAAGTTATAACTGACAGTAATAATCATACTGTAGAGTTGTTTTCTGGTGCGGCAATATTTCTGCCTCAAGGTTTAAATTTAAATTCAGACTTTGTTAAAAAAACAGCCTCACTTAAAGCTTATTTAGCTTTTTTTGATCACGATGTTGTGACGCATTACTTGAGTAAAGTACAAAAATTAGCACTTGACCATGAGCCAGAAAAGCTTTTTTGTACCGTAAATAATGCTAATGAGTTTTTAGCATTTTTTGAGTCAATTCAATTGTCTATTGCAGAGCCGGCATATTTAACCGCTAAACTTGAAGAGTTATTACACCTTATTGCCTGGAGAGTAGGCGCTGTTCGTTTCCACTCTTTATTATCAAGGAAAAGTACATCCGAAAAAGAGAACCTGACACGTTTACTTAATAGCCAAGATATCGTGAACTTAACCGTGAATGATTTAGCCAAAATATCTGGGCAAAGTATCTCAACGTTAAATCGTGAGTTTAAGCGTTTATTTAATGAAACACCAAAGCGGTGGTTACTGACAAAAAAATTGGCGTATGCAAAAGACTTACTCGAGCGTAAAAATATTTCTGTTACTGAGGTTGCTTTTAGCCTTGGTTATGAAAATGTCTCTAGCTTTATCAAAGTATTCAAAGATAAGTACGGGGTAACGCCTAAACAAATATAAACCCTCTTATGATGAAAAATCATTACTTTTGGCTGTTTCAAAGCAGTTATCAAGAACGCCTTTAGTTAAGGTAATTAAGTATTTAATTAACTATCAAATGACTAATTATTAAAATAAAAGGAAAAACTTATGGCTGTTCGAGTTGTATTGAACTGTAAAGTAAAAAGTAATGAATTTAATGCCTTATTACCATTTTTGGAGCATAACTTACCTAATGTAAGAAGTTTTAAGGGCAATAGGCGAGTGAGTGTTCTATACGATAAAGTTAATAATGAAATGCAATTAGATGAAGAATGGCAATCGGTAGCAGCTCATCAGGCCTACTTGCAGTTTATTGATCAAAATGGCGTACTGACAGAGCTAGCGAATTTTTTTAGCGAGCCACCACAAATTAGTTACTTCGAGTTACTTGATATTTAAATACCTCATAACTAAATTTAGCTGATGTCCAATGATGATGGGAGTTAACCTTGAGAGATAACTCCCATTTTATATTTCACAGGCAGCTGTTTGTCAAAGTATGCTAGTAAAGTCATATCGACTTTCACACTTTATAATATGCTATTAAATTCCCAATAAATAATAGCGATATTAAATTTTTATATTTTGTTTCTGTTTTTTATTCGGCTCAAAGCTACAGGTGTGATGCCTAAGTATCGAGCAATATCATTTTGAGTAATCACTTCACTAATCCCCTCAAATCTAATTAATAAATTTTGATACCTTTGCTCGGCATCGAGGCACAGTAATTCATATTCACGTTGCTCTTTTTTCATGGCAAAGGTGGTTAACAAGTCAATAATTGAGCTTGCAGTATTTAAGTCTCCTTTTGCCGCGGTTAATACGGTGGCATACGGAATTTTAAGTAACTCTACGTCCTGTAAACACAGTAAGCTAAAACTACTAACTCCGCCATTAAGTGCTTGCAGGCTGGCAATATAATCACCCGAAAAAAGGAATGACTTAATAAACTCTTTGCCATCTTTTGCCAAGTAATGCGCCTTTAAAACTCCTTTGGTAATTAAATAAATATAGCTATCACTATCACCTTGATTGAATACCATGGACTTTTTGGGATGGCTTTCTCTTTGACCATATTTTGCGCCTAACTCTACTAAATTCATATTTTTAACCTAGGTTAATGATTATGTTTTGTCGCTACATCAAAATAGTGTCCAGATTATTCACCACAAGGTCGTTAAATAAATACGATGCAGTTAATTAACAAAAACATTCTTATTACAGGGGCTACTGCGGGCATAGGCCTACAGCTAGTTGAACAATTACATCATCAAAATAATGTTTATATCATTGCGCGAAACCAAAATAAAATCAATGAATTAACAACTAGGTATCCTTCAGTTACCGCTTTTAAAGCCGATTTGAGTAATATTGACGAACTTGAATGGGTGAGCTGTGCTATGTGCAATAAAATAGCTAGTTTGGATGTACTGATAAATAATGCAGCGCTGCAATATACCCCGAGCTTCCTTGATGAAAAATTTACGCTTAACTCTGTTACTGAAGAAGTTTGTGTTAATTTTATTGCCCCTGTTAGTTTAAGTTACTTAGTCCTACCAATACTCAATGGCAGTCATAAAGCCGTGATACTTAACGTAAATAGTGGTCTTGCTATTGCGCCTAAAAAGAGTTCCGCAGTTTATTGCGCAAGTAAAGCCGCATTGAACTCTTTTTCACAAAGTATGCAGTATCAATTGTCAGACACCAATATCAGCGTATTACAAGCATTTTTACCTTTAGTCGATACACAAATGACTGCAGGGAGAGGGCAGAGGAAACTCACCACCGAAGTGGCTGCGAAAAAGCTAATTAAGGGGATCGAAAATCACATTGTTGTACATGATATTGGCAAAGTTAAATTACTCCGGTTTATTGACCTAATTATGCCTAGCCTAGCGAAAAAAATAATGCGGAGTTCATGATGAAAATCACAGAGATTATTAGCCTTTATATAATGGGAATATTAAGTTTTATAAGTACAGTTGTTGAGGGGAAAAATGAGATGGGTAGTTATGAGACTAATAGGGATGAGGGTATCGATATTACGGTGCAGGTTAATAATATTGACCGTACTAAGCCGGGTAATATTTTAGTGATGCTTTATGCTAAAGATGGTTTTCCAAAAGATCATGATAAAGCGCTGAAAATTGAAACGATACCTGCGGTAGTTGATCAAATGAGTATTAGTTTCTCATCTGTGCCTGGCGAGTTTGCCATTAAGATACTGCACGATGAAGATGAAAATGGTCAGGTGACTAAGAACTGGACCGGTATTTTTCCAGCAGAAGGCTTAGGCTTTTCAAATGGCGCCAAAATAACTTACCGAGCCCCGCGTTTTAACGAAGCAAAGCTTAACTTATCACAGGTTTTCTCCCCGTTAACTATTGATTTAATTTACCCATAAGGAATTGAATATGCGTGCTTTGCTTAAATTAATGCTGGTTATGGTGGTTGGCTTTGCTACGACTTTCCTCATTATGAAAATCACAGGTGTTGTGAGTGTTGAAAAAATAGAGACATGGCTTAACCTTGCTAAGGAAGTACATTGGCTCTATTTGGCGGCATTAGTGATTTTTTTATTATTTTTAGATTTATTTATTGCGATGCCAACCTTAACTATTATGATGCTCAGTGGTTATTTTTTAGGTCATAGTTATGGCGCTATGGTATCGATTGTAGGTGTTTTTTTAGCTGGTATAGTAGGGTATCTGATCAGCTATTTTTTTGGCAATAAGTTAGTTAACGCCATTATTAAAGATAAGGCACAGCAAGCCGATATGCGTAAGCAGTTTAATCAATACGGTACTTTTATGATTATCTTCTCACGTGCCATGCCGATTCTACCGGAAGTTACCGCTTGTATGTCAGGCATTGTGAAAATGCCTTTTATTAAGTTTATTACTCTGTGGTTAATAAGCTCTGTGCCTTATGTTGTCATCGCAACGTATGCTGGCTCTATCAGCACACTTGATAACCCAAAACCTGCCATCATTACAGCCATTATTTTAACGTCAACAATGTGGTGTGCTTGGTTTGTATTAAAGCGTATATATCAAAGAAAAAGAGTCATTTCACCAAGGTAATTATTTACAATTATTTTATTTAGTCATCTACTCAGTTATTAATTTTCTGACCATATCAGACTTTTTTTGGTTGAAGGCAAATGACTCTGGATTATTGTTTAATTAAATGCACAGAATAAAAGCATTATTGTATTCTGTGCATTATAAATTAATTTCAGTATTTCAATTTTATAAGGGAATATTTTAGGTTAGCATACTCAGACTTTTTATTTACTTCTACAGAATTATGCGCACTTTTCTTGCTCTTTTATTATTATGTATCTCCTACAATAGTTTTTCCGCAACTCCTGAGTCTTCTCCTTTTAAGCAACACGTCAAAATGAGAATGGCAAATACAATTAATGATGAACACCATGTTATTCGCATTGGTATCTTTTATACCAATGATCTAGCTAATTCTTTGTCTAAAGAAGAGCTAAATAATTACCTTGATCGACAAATAAATGCTGCCAATGTCGTGATGGAAAATAGTGGTTTATCTATTCGTCGCGAAGTGGGATATGTTGGACTTTATCCTATTGATAATTCATCGATGAGTATTCAAGGTTTTTTAGCCACTATTTATGATAATGAAGCAAAACCTGTTCATGACATAGCGGAGACGTTCGGTCTAGATTACATCACCATTTTACGTCCACATATTGGTAATAGTTTTTGTGGTTGGGCATATTATACTGCTCCTTATGCGGTAATGGAGATTGGTGGTAATTGTACCAGTGAAACTTTAGGCGCTCATGAATGGGGCCATAATGATGGTGCTGATCATGATTTAGCGAATAGCTCCGACGTACCCGTTAGAGATTATGGACGTGGATATAACTGTGGTGGCGAAGGCACTATTATGAGTACTTCGAATAACTGGTTTGACCGTCATAATTTTTATTCCAGCCCAAATAAGTACGTTAACAGCGAGGTTTGTGGGCAAGTAGATAAAGCCGATGTTACCCGTATGTTATATGAGCTTCAACAATTACCCGATCACCTAGGTAATAGACAACCAACGCCAATAAACGTGGCAAAAGTACGCTTTAAAAGTTTACAGGATATAGACGTAAATGAAGGTGATGCTACTGATGTTGAGTTAGTTTTAGTTGATGAAAACGATAGTATTATCGCATTAGATCGAACCGTTAGTATTGAACTCGTGACTGTTAGTAATACTGCCATTGCTCGTTTAGATTATGAAGAAGTCGCACAAAGAGTTACTTTTATGCCGGGGGAATCATTTAAAAAAGTATTGATTAATATCAATACTGATAACGAAAGCGAGACGCAAGAACAGTTTCAATTGAAGCTTAGGCATGGCGGGATTATTACTCCTTCAGATGAAACCGTCTCTGTTAACATTGCTGAAAACGCGGGTAGTAAAGTGAGCTACAGTTTTGATCTTGAAAAGCTAACCTTAGCAGCCAACGACAAGGTTGTTTTGACCATAAATCGAGAAGCAGACTACCTTTTTGCTGAAAATCTCCTCATTGGCAATACGGTAGAGGGGTTAACGATTGAAAGCGATATGGTGATGTTTTCAGCCGATCAATCATCTCAAGAAATCACACTTACCTCCAATGCACCATTAGCAGAACAAAAAGGTAACATAGAGCTATTTTCACTGTTAACGAATGATATTGTAGCCACTTTACCTGTTGTTTTGATGGTGGCTAAAGAGCCAAGGGTCTCACCAAAAAAATCAGGCGGTTCGACGTCTCTGATAATGTTACTTATTTTGTGTTCAAGGCTCTTTATCAAGACTAAACCTAAAAGGTAAGCTAGCCAAGTGTATTAGGCACTAACTTCTCAGTTCTGTTGATGCTAGTGCCTTCACTAGCATCAACTATAAGAATATTACCTTTATTTAAACATTCTCATAAAATTCACTTTACCTTTAGGCTTAATCGAATATTAAACTGTATGAAATAAATACAGGTTTAAACTTAAGTTATACTCCACCATGCCGATACTTTTTATGTATGCTTTGATAAATAGAGGTAGATATTATGAGCTCATCAATCAACTCGAATGTTACATTTAACCAAGACGTTCGAACATTAGCAAAAGCGCCAGATAAAAAAGAAAATGGTCCAATGGGGCAGCAAGTATCGGATCTTGCCCATGAGAAAAAAACTGAAAAAGCACAAGAGCCAATTTATGTCTCTCAAAAAAAACAGCTTAATGCAGCAATTATAGAGTCATCGCTGAAATACAATAAATCAATCGGTGATCAGCCATTATCATTAGTATTGAAAACCGCCTTGCAAGGAATAAACGAATCACTGAAAGCTGGTGGAGTTGAGAGTAGTGTTGAAGATGCTTATGAGTCAGGCATTGATTTCAGTCCAGAAGCGACAGCCGAGCGTATCGTATCTTTCAGTACCCAGTTTTTTACCGCCTATCAAGAGCAAAATCCTGATATGGATGAAGAGGAATCGTTAGCATCTTTTGTTGAGGTCATTCGTGGAGGCATCGAACAAGGTTTTGGTGAAGCTAAAGATATACTCGGTAGCCTAAAAGTTTTAGATGGAGATATTGCCGTGAATGTTGATAAAACCTACGAATTAGTGCAAAAAGGATTGCAAGACTTTGTCGACTCTTTTAGTAATACTGAAGAAGAGTGATCGTTTGTAATTTCAATGAACAGGGTGAACAAAGAATAATAACTCAGCTCTTAATTTTGCTATCTGCTGTTTTTAAATGAATGATTTCTTTGGTTTTGTTAGATAAGCTAATTTTATATACCTAAGCCACCTCAAAATGCAGGGTTCAGCTGGAATTAGAAACGACTTTAGGCAAGGCATTGGTTGATGATAATAGTTATTCAGGAGAATATGCCCAACATTCACTATTAACACCATCCGTTTAGCGTTATTGTCGAAATCAATAACCTTGTATAAAGCGTTTATAAACCAGCTATTCGGGGAAGTCTGGGCCATTGACGTTCATCGTCCTGAATCGAGCATTTTGAAGTCGCTTGGGTAAAGCTCACCTACTCATAAAGCCTGAAGTTATGACTTTCACTTTAGATAATCATAAAGTGAGAAGTTCATGATGGTTTTTAAAGTTTAATCCACATCGCCTAATAAAATCATTCAATCCATCAATCTCCTGTTGATGTGCGGAATAATCAATCGATTGGCTTGTGATGTTTTTAGGGAAAATGCCATGACCGGCAAGTAAACAGGCCCATGATTTAGGGTGATAACTGCCAGCTAACTTGTATTTATACATATCACCAATGAAATCTTGACTGTTATTCCACAGCGTTATAATTCTGTTTAAGTTTTCAGAAATGTTGTTATTAGCCGCATTATCTCGCCAATAGTCGCTATCGGTACGTTGATTCATTTTATAGTGACAGACAATGTAGTCTCTGATGCCATCAAACTTAGCATTAATATCTTTATTAAATACATCTTTAAACTTATTTGTACCTTTACCTTCTTCAAAGCATTGCATGAATTGCGAAATGGTATTAAAGGTAAGCCCAAGAGCTGTTGCTTCTAAAGGCTCAATAAACCCTTGGGATAAACCAACCGCAAGACAGTTTTTGTGCCAGTGTTTTTCAACACGTCCCACTTTCATTTTTAAATGCTTAGCTTCAATATCACTGTCCAATAAGCCTAAGTGTTGTCTAAGCTCAGTTTCAGCCTGATCCGAATTAATATAATGACTACTATAAACATAACCATTGCCAAATCGATTTCTTAGCGGGATCTGCCAAGCCCAGCCGTTTGATAGTGCCGTAGACTTAGTTTCTACGGGTAATACTTTCGATATTTCACTTGGCATCACAACAGCCGCATTATTGAATAAATTATCTTTAAAACTCTTAAAGTTGACCTTCAACGCTTTTTGCATCAATAAGGAATTAAATCCTGAGCAATCAATAAAAAAGTCTGCAGCTAACTGAGTACCATCCTTAAGTTTTACAGCGCTTAAATTGCCATCGTTTTTGACTATAGCGTCAGCTACATGGCCGTAAACACTTTTCACCCCAAGATTTTCAGCCTTTTCGGCTAGAAACTGTCCTAAAAGGGCAGAATCGAAGTGATAGCCGTAGGCAACGCCAAAGGGAAAGGATTCAGCTGGCAAAGGGCCCAAATTGTTTTTTGATAAATAGGATTCTAAAAAGTATTTATCTGGATGTGCGTCAACGTTATAGCCTTGCATTCGAGCTTGAATGTTTTTATAAAAAAGAGGAACCGTGAATATATCATCAGTTTGTGCAGCGAAAGGATGAAAATATGACTCAAACCCCTGATTAGTTGACCATTTATCAAAGGTAATACCATTTTTATAAGTGGCATTGCAACGCGGCATCCACTCTGAATCTACTACATCAATAGCATCAAAAAAAAGTTTTAAGTGTGGGGTGCTACCTTCACCAACACCAATAATGCCTACTTCTTTAGACTCAACCAAGCAAATATCTGCTTCTTTCCACTTGCAGGCTAATAAATTTGCTGCCATCCATCCAGCCGTACCGCCACCAACAATGACTATTTTTTTAGGTGTACCGTCGTTATTCAACATTATTATTTGCTCATAATTTATATTCTAAAAGGTGTTTGTTTTTCAATGCCGTGTATTCTTATTCACTTCATTAGTTTTTTAGCAAAAAAATCTTTGATCATTCTGATATCTTCTGTCGATAAATCACCCAGTAAGTGTTGCGGATGATCGGGAATATAAGAGCTGGGATCTAGCTCTTGGTTAAATAAGTAATGATCGAACATGCATCGCCATGCTTCTTTTTGTTTTTGGCTTAAATCTCGCATAGCCAGTAATGCAATGTTCAAGCTATCTATTGCGCTGGGTGAAGCTGACTTTGGTCCAGAAGAGCCATTCCACCAGTAATTCATTAAGGCATTCACTTTTTCTAAAGACTCAACATTGTGCCACCAAAGCATGGGTATAAAAATGGCATCACCGGGTCCTAACTCAACGCTATAGGCTTGATCCATGGCAAGTTTGAATAATGGGTAACGCTCAAAATCAGGGTTACTAAGATCCACTAAACTTGTTGGTGCTCCTGCTGGGGTAAAATTGAGTGAACCAGGATATAAATGGCAAGTTTGCTCAGGTGGAAAAAGAGTAAAGCGTCGACGACCTGCTACAACACAGGCAACATTATCAGAGCCATCATAATGTGTATTAACAATTCCCTCATTGCCAATCCATAAGCGTGGCTCTACTTCGGGGAAAAATTCAGATCTATTTTCATTAACTAACCCCGGTAGAATCTCGTTAACAGGCGTGCCTTGCAGTGAAATAGCAGGGTAAATATCTCTATCAATTAGTTCTAACAGACGACCTAAAAACAGATCTAAGCGCTCTTCACCACTTAAATAGTTGATATCGGTCATCTCATCATTGTAGTAAAAACGTTTATTGGCAGAAGGGGGGGCAACAACCATTTTAGTTTTTTTACCCGTATAAAATTTATTTAGGTAGGCAACAAAATCATTGGGTGTTTTCTGAGCACAGGTGACGAATGGCCAGTTTTTAGCAAATCCACGTATCACTATTGGTTTTTGACTAGGCGCAATCTCCTCAAAAAATTGCTGAGGGCTCATGGTTGAATATTCTGGAATGGCTTTGTATTTTGTCATGTGATAATTTTCATTTTATAGATCTCATGTAATAGTTTTCATCTCAGTTTTTTAACACCTTTCTAATAGGTCTTACAGGATCATTTTTTGAGTTTAGTTAAGCTAACTTATTGCTTTGATTTTTGTCGGGCAATGGGTCTGAATATAGTTGTCATGATTAGGCATTTTCAGCACCGTTGTACGGATATCTATAATATTTTCACTCAACGTATTTGCTAAGTTTTGACTGTGAAAGCCATCTACCAAAGGATGATACTTCTGCGGGCGTATTTTCATTCCCTCTAAAATTGAATACCAGCTATCACTGGTAAAGAACTGCCCTGGGATATGCTCTATCTGGCCTCTCTTTTTAAATAGGCGTATTTTCTCCTTCAATGATACTGGCACTGGCATCGTTTGGCACCACTGCCAAAAAGCCGTATCGTTACGAGCGGACGTGCAATAATGTAAAATAATAAAATCACGGATTTCTTCATAGTCCGCATTAATTTTTTGGTTGAATATTTGCTCTGTATCAGCGTCAAAATCGCTATCAGGGAAATGTTTTATGAAATGTACCAATGTTTTATACACTAAGTGAATAGCCGTTGACTCTAAGGGCTCTAAAAACCCGCTCGAAAGCCCTAACGCTAAACAGTTATTATGCCAAATCTTTTTTCGTTTACCGGTAATAAACGGAATAACTCTTGGTTGTGAAAGCATTTTCCCATGGACACTGTTAATCAAAGTATCTATTGCTTGTTCGTCACTACAAAATTGATTGGAAAAAACATAACCATTACCTGTTCTGTGTTGTAATGGGATTTTCCAAGACCAGCCAGCTTCTTGAGCGGTTGCTATGGTATAAGGGACAGGATTACTTACCTGTTCAGTTTGTACTGTAACGGCACGATTGCAAGGTAAATAATGTGACCAATCTTCAAACTCCACCTTCATCGCTTTTTCTATCAGAAGGCCTGTGAAGCCAGTACAATCGATAAAAAAGTCATTGGTGATAGTCGTTCCGTTGTCCAACGCTAGGCTGCTCACAAACGACTCGTTATTAAGATTAACTTTTTTTACCGTTGCTTCGACTCTGCTTACCCCACGTTTACGGCAAAGGTCTCGTAAATAACGCGCAACTAGCACCGCATCTAAGTGCAGGGCATGGGCGTAGCTTGATAATACCCAATTTTGGGGCTGGTGAGGGGGCAGCATAAAACGTTCGTGTTCTGCCATTACGGCGTTGGCGGAATAATCTAGCCAACGCGTTTTCTGACCATTAGCAAGTGACTTTAGCCATGCCTGATAAAATTCAAAGCCATTAATATCTTTACCCACTTTGCCAAATGGATGAAAGTAGCTTTCTCCAGCTTTTGATGTTCGCCAATCATCGAATCGAATGCCTAATTTAAAACTAGCTGATGTTGCTTGTATAAATTCTTTGAGATCAATTTGACTCGCCTGTATGAAATCCATTATTGACGGTACGGTAGACTCACCTACGCCAATGGATTCAATATCGGGTGATTCAACAACAGTAATCTTTATATTACTGCCTCTTAGCGCTGTTGAAAGTAATGTCGCGGCCATCCAGCCAGCGGTTCCACCACCGACAATGCAGAGTGATTTTAAAGAATTTTGCATTAAGTAACCCTAGTTATAGCAATCCCACAAATATATTAAAATGCTTGCAGATTAAAAGTGAGATAAATCATCATTCACGTTGTCAGGTGGAATGTTATTGTTGTTGGTTAAAAATAAAGAAACTGCGTAGTGTTGCCATTATGCCCGTTGCCATCCAATATGCATGTTTCAGAGCGCTTGAGCGATTTCAATTCAAGGTGCTGTGATGCAATAATGGTTGTTCCATTATAAGTCACAGCAACGATGACTTGATATTGTTCAAGCCCTTCTTTGATGGGTCTAAAAATGATTTACGTGGCGTTATGTATTTAAACAATGGAATGACCATTGTATAAAATAAATGCCTTACCTAAATCATTTTTAGTTCCCACTGAAATCAAGCACTTTGAATGGTAACGGGTATATCCAGTTTCCTTTACATTTTCTACTCGTGTTGACGATTAGAATACAGCATTAAAGCTCAACGCATAACGGCGATCAGAGGTGAAACTAAACGCATCGGTTAGTGTACCTTCTTGATTTTGTTGGTATTGAGTTTCTGTATCTGTACCAAGTACATTACTCACTTGTACGCCAACTTTAACGTTTTCGGTAATGTTGTAATAAAGACTCGCATCCATCATGCCTTGATCTTTTGAATAGGCCGGAACAAATTCTTCAGACTCACGTAACGTTAACAAATATGCTGAACGCCATGTATAGGCTAAGCGGAAAGAAAAGTCGTGCTTCTCATACATACCAACAATGTTAAAGTTCTGGTCAGAATACCCCTGTAATGGCAATCCAGAAAATTGACGGAATGAATTACGATTGTCAGTTATAGGTACACCTGAACCGTTGGTTGAAAGTGTCTGAGTCGGGTTAGTATTTGGATCTTCCAAACCATCTTGATCAATATAAGTATAGTTAACCTGTAATCCTAAACCACTCCATATTCCCGGTAACATATCGTAAAATTGAGAGTATGCTAATTCGACACCACGCAGGGTACCAGAGCCAGTGTTAGCTGGACCATAGGCGGATACTGGTGTTGTAGTACCATCAATTTCAACTTCGGTAGAGAATTGTTCATTTCGAATGATGTTATCTAGTTTTTTGTGGAACAAGCCAACAGTCATTGAACCTGCATCGGCAAAATACCACTCTGTGGTCAAATCAAGATTAATAGACTCTTCAGGCTCTAAAAAAGCGTTACGTGCATTGGCGCTGACTTCAATATCTTTTAAAGCGACAGTTGGATTAGTGGTATCATTTTTAGGTTCAGAGGGATCTAAGTAAACCTCTTGGTAATCCAAATTAATGTTCATTTTGTTAGCAGATTCGACAAGGCTTGGGTAATAAAGGCTTTTAGAAGCGGCGAATCTTACGACTATCTCATCAGTAACACCTAAACTAAGGTTTAAGCTAGGTAATACGGTAGTATAATCTGTGCCGTCAACGGTACTAGAAAAGCTTTCACCTGAGGCTAAAGCAAAAATACTTTGATAGTCATTTTTCATAACCTGGTAAAGGGAACCATCTTCATCGGTGCCGCGTTTAGATGTTGGCGGTGTATTGATAGCCCCGGTTGATTGCAGTTGATAATCAACATAACGTAAACCAAAGTTACCTCTTAGAACCATATCTGACTGTCCAAGATCAAAATCAAAATCACCGCGAACATAAAATTCAGTACGTTCGGTCTTGCTTGAACTAATATGACGAGGAGCAAAGTGACTGAAAACACGGTCATCTAAGTCTGCATAGGGTAGTGCACAACCGCCACTTCCATCCATCGCATTACCTTGTGCACTCCAAGTGCCACAACCATCATGCAGGGTTTGAGCGTAATTTTGTGCTAGGCTCATTTGAGGAAATAAGTAGCTGTTATTACCACCTCTTAAGGTCTCCCCATTGTAGTGATCTGCAAAACTAACACGGTCGAATATCTCAGGAACAACTTGCGGTGATGCATTATAGGAGTCTTGATCATTCCAAGGGGTGCCCAAAGCCTGCCAACCTTCATAATCGGTATCACGAACGGTCAACTCTTTTTCTGAATAATAAACACCTGCTCTTATTGCGGTAAAAACACCTTCTAACTTGTATTCTACATCTAACTTAAAGCTATCAGACTCTGCTTCATTATGCTCTTCTTGCTGCATACCACTGGCCATTCTTAAAACGGGTCTTGTATTCGCTTCAACGTCTGGAGGAGTGGAAGTATTTGAATTCAAATACTCAATTGTTGGGTTATCACCTCTTAAGTCCAGAAAGAATGGCGCATGTTCACTGGCTTGATTACCATTAATTCGAGAGGTTAGTGAGTTATTGTGGACAATTTGCTCTGATTCAATATGTTGGTAATCTAGGGCAATCGTTAACAGATCTGTCGGTTTAAAGACGAGATTCAACGAGGTATCGTCAACTGTACTTTCGTTGTAGTTATAACGTGAACGAAACTGGAGTGGTAAATCTGGACTGGTTCCGCGACCGACACCCGAGGTAAGGTAACCGTTACCATCTACAGTTAAAGGATAATCTTGATTGTTTCCTTCGTATCCATCAAACCATTGGATGCCATTAGGCGCATAAGATAAGAAACCGCGATCACCAGAAGCAATGACATACTCTTTATACTCTAAAGAGGCTTCAGAACTGATATGTTCTAATGTAGCTGTGAATCTTTCATCATTACTCTGCCACTGCAGGCTGGTTGTGAGCCCTTGTCGCTTACGGTCGTTTTCTGCACTCGTCATAGTATAACTAGCCGGCGCATACCATGTGGCACCTTCAGGTTGCCCTTCAAGCTCTTGAGCTTCAAACGGTGCAGTATAGCCTGCTTCGTCTTCAGCTGAATACTGAACTGTATCAGCAAAATCAGGGCCACAAGCACGCCAATCAGAGGCACCAGGAATACAAGGGTTAGAATACTGGCCAGCAAGCACGCCGGGACTTGGAGTTCCCCAAGCATCGTACGAGAAAGTATCAGCAGGACCACGGCTGTGCGAGTTCCCTAAACCGAAACCATCACCACGTGTCTTAAATTCAGAATGAGATGCCGCAACCAATACGCCGAATTTACCAGCACTAGTATCCCAACTGTCAGAAAAAAGTGCACTAAATGATGGGGTAGTTTCATCGCGGTAATCACCATAATTTGCTTGGATACCAACGGCAATAACCTGATCGTCAGAATCAAAAGGTTTTCGCGTAACCAAGTTTACTGTGCCTGCGATACCGCCAGAGATTTGATCCGCAGTTTGGTTTTTATAAACCTCTACAGCACCTAATAATTCTGCGGGGAAGTCTTCATAACTCAGACCACCATTGGGATTTGCGCTGAATGAGTCGCGACCATTAATTTCGCTACGCACACGGTCTAAGCCTCGTACTAAGACCCCAGTACCTTCATCGGCAAAATGCTTTGGATCACTAGATGATGCGAAACGTTCAATAGTTACACCCGGTAAACGTTGAAGTGCTTCAGTAACAGATACATCGGGTAGTGCTCCAATATCTGATGCTGTTATCGCATCCATTACCGTATCTGCATGTCGTTTTAAACTCTGTGCGCTCTCAATGCTGTTACGCATGCCGCGAACTTCAATGACTTCGACATCTTCCTTCTTAATTTCTTTTGTCTTTGCTTCTTCAGCGGCGTAAGCTATTGATGATAACGAGCAAGTAATTGCTGCGGATACGGCAATTGCTAGGCGTTTCCTCTCAAATCTATTCGACATTGTATTCCCTCTTTATTTTATTGTTTTAATTTTTATTTTATTATTTTTTTTGCTTATATAGTCAAACCACTGACAGCGCTGTCATCTCTTTAACTATATAAGCAAAAAATAAAGTTTCATATGCTTATAAAAATATAAATAGTATTCAGTACTAGTTTTTAAATGCATCTATTTAATGAAGAAGGCGACTTGCTGACAAAATATAATAGGCTGGATATTAAAGATTTGTGTAAGGGAATCTTAAACGATTAAACAGCAACCATTTTATTCCGTATAACATTAATCGCGTCACTTGGTTAATGTTAGACCTATTTTTTTGTACTTACTTAATAAAGCAAGTCGCCACTCCTAGTCCAATAATATTTGGTTAATAACAACAGTTAAGTTACTAAGTAACAGTAAATATGTATTGCACTAGTTACTTTTTAACACTACTATGCATAATAAATCAACACATATTTACATTTGTTTTCTATTTTGGCTTAACGAAAATGAAAGTTTTAATAATACAAATGACTACTTTAGGTACATAAAGTTTGACTGATAAACAAACAGAATTTAATGATGGCAATATGAGTATTTCCAAGCAGGACTCCTATGAAAAAGGCAGTGGCTGTTTAATAACTCTTGAAGATAAGGGCTGGGATCTATTAGCTGAAGAAGTGAGCTTTCCCATTGCAGTCATTAACGAAACATCGCTATTAAACAATGCTAAGTGGATGCAAAATTTTAGTGATAGCTCAGACGTGAAACTAGCGCCTCACGGTAAAACCTCAATGGCGCCCGAACTATTTAAGTTGCAACTTGAACAAGGTTGTTGGGGCATAAGTTTAGCGACAGTACCACAAGTGATTAATGCTTACACTAGTGGGGTTAAGCGCATTATTTTAGCTAATCAGTTAGTCGGAAAATATCATTTTAAACTCATTGCTGATTTGTTACTAAAAGGAAATCTAACGTTTTATTGCTTTGTTGATTCAATTGATAATGCGCAGAAATTAGATGAATATTTTAGTCAACGTGGTGTTTCATTAAATATTTTAATTGAATTAGGTGTTGATGGCGGCCGCTGTGGTTGGCGTGATCTTGATGACATGTCGGCATTGATTGATATTATTTCGCACAGTCAAAGTTTACAACTTTGTGGGGTAAGTTTTTATGAAGGGGTCATACATGGTAATGAGGCAGAAGAGAAAATTTGTCAATTTATCGATAAGGTCAAAAAGCTAACCCATGATTTAGCAACACTTAATGTTTTTGCTAATCCAGAGGTAATTATTACCGGGGCTGGCTCGGCTTGGTACGACGTTGTCGCAAAACAACTAATGGCTGATGCTCATGACAACCGTTTAACCTTTCAAGCCATTATTCGTCCTGGCTGTTACTTGATTCATGACACTGGAATATACCAAACGGCACAGAAGCAGGTACTTGACCGGAGCCAGTTGGCGTGTGACGTGACAGGTGAGCTTGTCTCTAGTCTCGAGTTGTGGGCATATGTGCATTCAATTCCAGAGCCTGGTTTTGCCATTATAGGGTTAGGTAAGCGAGATGTTGCTTTTGATGCGGGCTTGCCAACACCTGAATATGTATATCGCCCTGGCGATATATCACCAACAAAAGTGGCAGGCTCTTGGCAGGTCACCGATATTATGGATCAACACTGTATGATGAAAATAACAGCAAATGCTTCGTTATTACCAGGGGATATAGTCATATTCTCTAGTTCTCATCCATGTTTGACCATAGATAAATGGCGTCACATAGGCATAAGAAACGAAAATTTTGTCGTTAATAAAACGATAGCGACCTTTTTCTAGATAGTTAAAGGTTAATTTATTTGAATAAGAGAGTATAAGTATTGGATATTGTTAATAAAATTAAAGAAGGCTTACGCCATTTTAGCCCAGCGGAAGAAAAAGTTGCCCGCTTTATATTAGCTGACATTAATTATGCAGCTAATGCTCCGATCAATGAACTAGCAATAAAAGCAGAAGTGAGTCACGCAAGTATAACCCGCTTAGCACGCACATTGACGTGCGAGAATGTACGGGAGTTAAAGCTAAAATTAGCGCAATCGGCAGCGGTTGGTGCTCGCTTTAATAATGAAGAAACTGTTGATAAACAGGGGATTTCTCATGTTTACCAATCGATCCTAGATATTTTGGCGCTTAATTCAGGCTTAATTGAAGATGAAACAGTTAGGCAAGCCAGTCACGCTATTTGTAATGCAAAACATACCTTAATATTTGGTGTTGGCGGTGGCAGTAGCATGATGTCACAAGAATGCCAGAATCGCTTTTTTCGCCTAGGCATTCCGAGTAATGCTCATTGTGATCCAATGATGATGCGCATGACAGCTGCAACTGTTGATAAAAAAGATGTGGTGGTTTGTTTGTCATTGGGAGGGGTTAGTCCTGATGTTTTTAGCGCAGCAAAAATAGCAAAAGAATATGGTGCTATTGTGGTGTCTATTTGTCCTGAGGGGGATTTAGGTGGTTTCGCTGATTTTCATTTACCTATATCGACACAAGAAAGTGATTACATTTTCAAACCCAGTGCCTCACGATACGTAATGCTGGCAGCAATCGATATTTTATCGAGTGAATTAGCAATGAAGAACCAACGAAAATCCCGAGAAAAATTACGTCGCCTTAAAATGCACCTTGATACTCATCGTAAGCAACACAGTAATGACGAAAACGAGATAATTGACGCACATCTTAAACGCTTACCTCTAGGAGATTAATGCGTGCAACAGCAAGAGAAATCAACGCAAGCAGTACCTGAAGTCTTTGATGTGCTAATTATCAATGGCGAAGTATTCGATGGCAGTGGCAGTGCAAGCGTAAAACAAGACATAGCGATTATTGGAGACAAAATTGTTAAGTTGGGTAACTTAAAAGACTATGACGCGATAGATGTTATTGATGCTCATGGTTTAACTGTTGCGCCTGGTTTTATTGATGTTCACACCCATGATGATCTTGAAGTCTTACGAAATCCTCCGATGTTAAATAAGATAAGTCAGGGGGTAACCAGTGTGATAATTGGTAATTGTGGTATTAGCGCCAGCCCTTATTATTCTAATAAAACGCCCATTGACCCAATAAATTTATTGGGTGAACAAAATGAATTTATCTTTCCTCAACTAATTGATTTTATAAATAAATTCAATAGCGTTCGTCCACATATTAATGTCGCTGCCTTGGTTGGTCATACGAGTTTGCGTGCACAAGTGATGGAAGATTTAACATGTGCGGCAAGTGACGAAGAGATAACGCAAATGATTGATTTACTTAACTTAGCTCTGGTTCAAGGGGCTAAGGGATTAAGTACAGGTCTTGCTTATCATAATGCTCAAGCTGCACCAAGCTCAGAAATACAAGCGTTAGTCTCCACACTTAACGCGCATAATGCTATTTATAGCACGCATTTACGTACAGAATTTGATGGCATTATTGATGCGTTAGATGAAGCATTTGCTATTGGTAAACACGGAAACGTTCCTGTGGTTATCTCGCATTTAAAATGTGCAGGAAAAAATAACTGGGGACGTTCTGATGAAATTATTGAACACATTGAACAGAATCAAAACCATCAAAAAATAAGCTGTGATTGTTACCCTTACAATGCAAGTTCTAGTACTTTAGATTTAGCTCAGGTTACAGAAGACTTTGATATTTTTATCACCTGGTCAAAACCGCACCCTGAAAAATCGGAGCAATTACTTGCCACGATCGCCAAGCAATGGCAAGTGTCCTTAATGGAGGCGGCAAAACGTCTTCAGCCAGCGGGTGCTGTATATCATGGTATGCTTGAAGATGACGTCCGTCAAATTCTAAAACTACCATATAGTATGATTGGCTCTGATGGCTTGCCTTGTGATCCTCATCCACACCCTCGTTTATGGGGAACATTCCCTAGGGTTCTCGGTCATTACAGCCGAGAGCATCAAATATTAGCGTTAGCACAAGCTATTCATAAAATGACTGGCCTGAGTGCCACTGAGTTTAACTTAAAGCAACGCGGTTTTATCCGTGAGGACTATTATGCTGATGTTGTGATTTTTGATGCAAATACCATAGCAGATGTGGCCAGTTTTACTGAGCCTGTTGCACTATCCCAAGGTATCGAAAAAGTATGGGTAAATGGTCAATTAACCTTTCAAGCAAATATTAACCCCGTAGCTATTAAAGGTGCAGGGCGATTTCTAGCGCATGAAAATTAATATAAACACAATGAATTACTGAACAACATAAAAGGAATAACAGATGACAATTAAACGATACGGTATTGAAGGTGGTCAAGGTACTGGTGGACAACATTTACCCTTCTCACGTGCGGTTGAAGCAGGCGGTTGGCTCAAAGTATCAGGACAAACCCCCATGCGCGATGGTGAAGTTGTGGAAGGAGGCATTATTGAGCAATCACGTATTGCCATTGAAAACTGCATCGAAATTATGACCGAAGCGAATTATGCCTTAGAGCATGTTACTCATGTTTCTGTGGTATTAACCGACTCTCGTTATTTTCAATCATTTAATAAGGTTTTTAAAGAGTTCTTTGGCGAACACCCACCAGCAAGAATATGTTTAGTCGCTGATTTAGTGGTTGATTGTAAAGTAGAAGTGGATGTTACTTGTTATAAAGCGCCTTAGGGGCTGTTCAACAATAATACCATTCCGCATAAAGAAGTGACCTCTTAGAGTGATATGGGCGACATTAGAACAAATAAAATATGTATTGATATAGTTATTCTATATCAAACAAATTTTGTGTCGTTATCATGGTGCCCATACATTTCCGAAGGGCGATATTTAAAGGCTTATAAGCGGCGTTATTGATTTTGATAAGGGAATAACCATTCTCTTCAATCAATGCCTTGCCTCTAAGCCTTTAAATTATCGCTAAGTGATGACTGTCTTATACGGATTGGTATAAGTACATAAATTTATTAAAAGGAGTGAAAGTGGACATTGTATTTACCTTAGCATTTATTGCTTACATACTAGTTATGATTTTAGTCGG
>Ga0209395_1002452_pt1 | contig 24233 bp, 20 predicted proteins | sample GOMGulsemesocosm_3_FD_184635 | JGI IMG/M metagenome (GOLD analysis project Ga0209395, IMG submission 184635) | Methane-oxidizing microbial communities from mesocosms in the Gulf of Mexico - GOM9D Gulf of Mexico (SPAdes) (version 2) | ecosystem: Environmental > Aquatic > Marine > Cold seeps... | reverse complement strand
TACTTCACCGTTTTCTAATACACGGCCATTGCCTACAGCAATAACTTCACCGCGAGTAGATTTTTCAGCTGCACTACCAGTTAAAACAATGCCACCGGCTGATTTTGATTCAACTTCTTTACGTTTAATAATTACACGGTCATGTAATGGACGAATGCTCATTTATTTTCTCCTGAGGGTACTCAATTAGTAGGTTAATTAACATAGTTAATTTGTTGTTAGTAGAAGTGGGGGTGAAATTAGCATTCACAAGCCCACTGATTATTTTTTTATTCTTTACGAGTGAATTCACCTTCAATCGTTTCACTATGATGCTGGGGGATAACTTTATTCTCTGGGGTTGATTTGTGAGAAAAATCTTCATTCTCATAGGTGTTTCCTTGATGAAAACTTGCACCTGCACTATTTCCTGCAACATGAGCATTAACGTTAATATGCTTTTGTACGCTAGCTGCGATCACTTGACGTACGCTAGGTACCAGTAATGATAACCCAAAAATATCAGTAACAAAGCCAGGGGTAACTAATAATACTCCAGCAACTAACAACATTAGCCCAGTAACAATCTCACTTGATGGCATTTCACCTTGTGCCATTTTAGCTTGTACCGATTGCAGTGTTGCTAATCCTTGTTGGCGAACATATTTTGCACCGACCCAAGCACTCAAAATAACAATAGCAATAGTTGGCCACATTCCGAGTAACTCACCGACTTGCATTAGCACACTAATTTCAATAATAGGGATAATAATAAAAAGTACAAATAACACACGAAACATAATGATTCCTTATTTTCTATGAAACTTATATTGGGGTTCAAGGGTCTTTTTCAAGGTGTGTATTGCTCTAAGCAAAAATGCACTATTAAATACTAGTATTGTTAAGTTATTTTTAAGAGAATACCAGTAACTTACATAATACCTGTTCCACTTGAAGATGCATGATTCAGCTGGAATTAGAAACGCCTTTAGACAAGGCATTGATTGAGGAGAATGGTTATTCCCTTCTCAAAATCAATAACGCAGCATAAAGCGTTTCTAAACCAGCCCCTTGGGGAAGTCTGAGTATCTTCGAGTGGAGCAGGTATGTATTAGGAATGAAAAAATGTTTCAATTAGTACTATCGACTTGTCCAAATAAAGATGTGGCGCATAATATTGCTCAGCACTTAGTAACAGAGAAGTTAGCTGCTTGTGTCAGTATTATACCCGAGGTAACTTCTGTTTACATTTGGCAGGCTGAACTACAGTGCGATGATGAAGTACAATTGTTAATTAAAACAGATAGCGCTAAATTTAAGCAGTTAAATGCGCGAATAAATGAATTACATCCGTATGATGTAGTGGAAGTTATTGCCTTGAACATCCAGCAAGGTGATACGCATTACTTAAACTGGATAACTGAGTCGTTGAAGTAAAATAAATGAAAAAATTATCTTTGTTTTTGAACTTGATTGTTGGTCTACTTTTTACCTTGGTAACCTTAGTGCCAACAATCAGCCATGCCCAACAATCTATTTTTGATACCTCAAGTTCATCTTTATTTAGTAATGATGATGAATTTTTAAAAGTAGATCAGGCTTTTTCTTTCAATTTTGATCAGCAAAATGGCCAGTTACATATCAGCTTCGATATCAGCGAAGGTTATTATCTGTATCGTCATCAATTCAAGTTTACTGTTAACAATGCCAGTTATTCAAATATTGATTTACCAATAGGGTTAGATCATGAAGATGAATTCTTTGGTGTTCAACAAATCTATAAAGATCAGCTAAATTTCACGATAAATATTGAACAGGCAACCGAAGACGCCAGTATTACTATTCGCTACCAAGGCTGTGCTGATAAAGGTCTATGTTACCCACCTACTAAGCAAGTGATAGCACTAGATAGTGTACTTGCACATGACATATCAAATGATACTACGGCTGTACTTTCAGCCCTTACAACCTCAAATGAAAGTTCGGCCTTGGCTGAACAAAAAGTTAAAAATACTAATCAAGCAACACCAAGTAGTGAGCAGCATCAACTAGCAGATATGTTGAAACAAGACAGCTTGCTCTTAACGTTAATCGCTTTTTTCGTCGGTGGCTTATTATTATCGTTTACCCCATGTGTTTTCCCTATGTACCCAATTTTAACAGGGATTATTGTTGGTGCAGGTCAAAATCTAACAACGCCCTTAACCACAAAGAAGGCGTTCACTTTATCTTTTTTCTACGTACAAGGTATGGCAATAACTTATACATTGCTCGGTATCGTCGTTGCATTGGCGGGTGCACAATTTCAAGCCATTTTTCAACACCCCTTTGTATTAATCGCTCTTAGCGTATTATTTATCTTTCTGGCGCTTTCTATGTTTGGTATTTTCAATTTAGCGTTACCTGCTAGCTGGCAAAATAAATTAAATAACTTAAGTAATAGACAAAAGGGTGGCTCTATTGCAGGCGTAGTAATGATGGGGGTTATTTCTGGTTTAGTGGCCTCTCCTTGTACAACCGCGCCACTTACCGGTGCTTTATTGTACATATCTCAAACTGGAGATGTTATCTTAGGCGCATCTCGGCATTATGCATTAAGTTTAGGCATGGGGCTACCGCTATTGATACTTGGTAGTTCTGGCGGAAAGTTATTGCCTAAAGCTGGCGAGTGGATGAATATTATCAAAAATATTTTTGGCTTGCTGCTATTGGCTGTGCCAATATTTTTACTTGAACGTATTATTCCTGAAATTGCTAGCCAAGCATTATGGGCAATACTCATATTAGCTGCTGCTAGTTATTTTTATGTCTCTAATATTAACGGCAACAGTAGAGGTTTCTGGTTTGGTGCTCGTTCATTAATCATATTTTTAATGCTATTTGTTGGCGCAAATATGGCGTATCAACTTGTTGTTCCTAACCAAAGCTTGCCCGATGTAGAATCAAATACCACTCAAAAAGTACAGCATTTTATCCAAGTGAAAACACTAGAAGAATTACAAGCAGCAATTACTCATGCTAATACCCAAGGAAAAACAGTCATGCTTGATTTATACGCTGACTGGTGTATCGCTTGTAAGGAATTCGAGAAATATACCTTTCCTGATAGTAAAGTGCAGCAGGCTTTAGCTAACTCTTTGTTATTGCAAATTGATTTAACAGATACCGGCGCTAAGAGAAACATTACATTAATGGAGCACTTCAATATTTTTGGTTTGCCCTCTATTTTATTTTTTAACTTACAAGGTAAAGAGTTAAGCCAGCAACGCATTACTGGCTTTATGGGTGCTGAGGAGTTTAGCGCTCATATTAACGCTTTATTTTAACTGAGCACCGACTTGTAAGCTCCTTTGTTAATTAAGTGATAACTTAAGCAGTCATAACTGGCTGCTTTTCTACTTGAGTTTTCCAGTAACCTCCTTGGATATGGCTCTTAATAAAATCAAAGAGCTCTACTTCAGGGACTGGCTTTGAAAAATAATAGCCCTGAATAATATCGCAATCATTTTCCGCTAAACTACGTAATTGCGCTGCGGTTTCAACCCCTTCAGCAATAACCGTTAATTCTAAATTTTTCACCATTGCGATAGTCGACATAATAATTTGATAATCCGCATGGTTTTCTAACATACCAAAGACAAAGCTTTGATCAATTTTAATTACATCTATCGGCATTTTCTTTATATAGGCCAACGAAGAATAACCGGTACCAAAATCATCAATAGCGAAACTAAAACCCATATCTTTGAGTTCATCCATCATGGCAATTGTATGGTCAATATCTTTAACTAATGTTTTTTCAGTTAATTCTAGCTCGAAAGTTTTTGCCGGAAGTGCATATTGTGTTAGTAAACTTTGTAAATATTTTGGTAGATTAACATCAACAAACTGCCCTGCTGATAAGTTTATTGATATTCTGGCATCTGTTAAGCCATGCTGTTTAATTTTTACGGCTAACTCAAAGCAGCGATTAATAATCCAATAACCTAACTCAATCATATGCTGAGAGTTTTCTAAAATAGGAATGAAGTCTTCTGGTGAAATCATACCTCGTTCAGGATGTTGCCAACGAAGTAAAGCTTCAAAGCCATACACTTTTTTATCTTTTGCACGTAGCTGAGGCTGTAAGCTTAAACTAAATTGTTTTTTAGCAAGCGCTTGACGCACTTCAGCTTCAAGCATGACTCGATGCGCAACTCGTTGATACATTTCCTGATGATAAACATGATATTGACCTCCGCCATTATCTTTAGCTTCATACATAGCAATATCAGCATGAGAAACTATATCCTCCGCTTTCTCATCCGCCGATTCAGTATAAGCAATACCAATACTGGTTGACACATAAAAAATACTCGACCCCAACCTAATTGGTTCTTTAAATTGCGCAAGCAATATGTCAGCAATATTTACCGCTTCATTCACCGACTTTAAATTACCAAGTACCACAACAAACTCATCACCACCAAATCGACAGGCTAAATCAATTTGTCCAACACTTAAACGAACTCGCTCAGCAGCTTGAATTAACAGTTTATCTCCTTCGCTATGGCCGTTACTATCGTTCACTTTTTTAAAGTCATCTAAGTCTAAAAATAACACTGCTACGCCGTCGCCATAGCGACTAATATTAGCAAGGGATTTACGTAGTTGATAATTCAACATGTTACGATTAGGCAAGCCTGTCAGTAAATCGTACATGGCTATATTTTCTAATTCTTTCGTTTTTTGCTCAACCTCAATATTTAACTGCTCTAATTCATAACTCAGCTCTAATGCGGAGTTGGTTAATATATCTAACTCATCCGCAAACAAACCAGGTCTTTTCAATTTTATTTGCCTAAATTGATCAAACTTTTTGTTCGACAAAAGCGGCAGTGCGCCAGACAAGCGTAACAGGCGCTTGGTGAACGGGCGAGCCATAAAATAAACAACAAAACCTAAAACAAAAAATATACCTGTAAGAGAAATCAAAAACTGCTGACGATATTTATCATTCTTATTTTTAAACGTTGTCACATCATCTATTAGGGTTAAATAAAATGCTCTTTGATTATCCTTTGCTAATGGGAGTAAGTTAATTAAATAGCTAAACTCAGTTAAATCACTTTGCAAGCCCTGCTCAAGTACAGCACTTATACTAGCTTGTTGGTTAACATCTAGAAGTTTTTTGGTCAGCGTCATGTTAGATGCTGAAAGAACTTTTGCATCCGTACTTATTTCATCACTTTGTACATCAAAGCTAACTATAGCTACATCACTATTCAATGAAGTTTTAATCGCATATAGCATATCAATGAGTGAGGCGCTCATGGTAATAACAACCTCATCGCCTTGATTATTTAACAAAGGTAGGCTCAATAATAATTGGCAACTAGTTTGACAGTACAGTTGATGATTAGGCTGTTGTAGTTTAAAGACTTGCGCAATATTTTCTTTCGCCACCGCCGGAATTTCAGAGGTAGAAAAGAGTATCTGATTATCTTCATCAACCAACCACACATCTTCAACATTCAAATTAAACTGTAAGCCATCAATTTGTCTAGCCAGTTGCTGTGCAAAAACGGTGAAGTCATTTTGCTGAGAAAGCTGTGTAATTTCAGAAAAAGACTCTAACCAAACATTTAATTTAGAACGTAAAATATCACCATGTAAAGCAAATTGTGCTTGACCTTGATCTAAAGTTCTCTGCTGGAATTGCTGATAATCGTCTTGTAGTCTTGATAATGATAACGTAGAAAACCCTATCGCTAAGAACAATAAAGCTGATACGATTAGCATCAACAATTTGGTTGGTGCACTAATGAATGTTTTTGCCATCAGTAACTTCCTTATTTAAAACCAATACATTAATTGCACAGCCCACAATTGCCAATTTTTACTGTCATTAACTTGTGGGTTCGGTAAAACAGCTGGGGTTAATCTCCCTGCACCTTGAAGCCAATGATATTCGAACCTTAGTCTCAAATCACTTGATAAATCATATGATAGGCCTATAGTTGTATCTCGGTGATAACCAAAATAATCAGGAACAAGACCACCGGTTGATTCTTCTAAGTTGTCTCCATTTTTATCATCTTTATTATTATAAAAACGTTCATAACGAGCCAGTAAAGTTAACTTTTCATTTACCTTATAGCGAGACTGAAAGTAAAATCCTTGCCCAATTGGGGCGCTATAATATTGTGGGTTATAGAAGCCTTCGGTTGTAAATTTTTCTTGATATATTTCCCCACTGAACTCCCAATTTTCACCTTCAAATAATGCATTAATTGTATAAAACTGAAACGAAAAATCACCATCGACAAAAAAATCAAAGTTATCATCAGACTTATAGCTAAAAACAGAATCTAAGACTGATACACCAAATCGCCAAGATGAGAAAGTGGGCTGCCAATAGAAGCTAGCTTGCGCATCATAATCTTGCTTGATTTTTCCTTGAGCAAGTTTGCTCAAGATCATCTCGGCTTGTTCATCTGAAATTGTTGAGGCGCCATAGCTTAAATTAAAATCAAAATCACCATAATTATCATCACTATGACTAATCTTTACTGCAATACCGTCACCACCAACGGCTATATCTCTAAAGCCATCAAAATAAACGGATTGTGGCAAAATAATACTTGGGCGAGCAAAGGGGATATCTCTAGTACTAGAGTATAACCAATGATTATTTTTAAACCTGCCTAAATATATATTGGCTTGCCAGTTGTAATTATCGTAAACAGACCAATCAAGTAAAGCGTAATCAATTCGCACCCCTTTAGCATATCGATTACCGCCATCGAGATAAACCACTTGACCCGCTAGCCTCAATGTCGAGCTTAGTTGGTATGAACCATTTAAGCCTAACTCAGTTAATTCGGCAGATATATCACCATCATCATTAACAAAATTACTGCCATTAACATCAATAAGTCCTTGAGAGACAAAGCCATGCAATTGGAAATATTGCTCTGAGGCCATTGCATTAGTAGAAAAGAAATAAAATGCAGTGGCCAATATAAGTAATTTTTTTATAAGCATACTTGCCGCCTTAGCCTTTAACTTCAATAACATAAAAATCTTTCTCATCCTTAAGGTTTTCAACATAACCTATTGCTCCCGGCGTAGTTCTAACCGCATCAATAAGCGCTTCTGGCGATATAATAGTAATTGGTGCTACTCCAAGCCCCGAGTAAGTTAACTTATTCCATATCCGATCTAGTTGATAAGGAAACATTTCTAAGCGCTCCTTACTAAATTGTAAATGCAATACATGATGTCTAGGTAAAACGAAAACGGTAATACGTTGACCATCCGACCACTGCGTTTGTCGCATAGTATAGATACGGCGCAATTGTGATGTAGTTAATACTGATTCACTTACCGACGGGTGCACAATAACGTCAACAGCGTTAGCTGGTACGCCAATACAACTTAGAAATATAAGTAAGCATAATGAGTAAAGTGTTTTGATAATACAGTCCTTGCTATACCAATTATTAAGTGGGGGGATTTAATAGGATTGGTATTAGCTACAAGAAAAATTCAAACATAGCTTATTGAAAATGTTAAACAAAAAGCAATATTTACAATACGGTACCAGAAATTACCCATCCGTTACAACTATTAGTTGCTATTAATAGTAAAATTAAGCAACCAAAGTTAGCTACTAGACCAATTATCATAACAGACTGAAATGCAATACTAAATTTTGCATTTTGAATCTTATAGTCAATCATTATTAATCTGTAATCCTTTTAAAAACAATACATTAAAAAACATTATTGCTTTACTAAGTGTAGGCAACAATCAAGTAAAAAACCAACGATTCATAACAACTAACAGATAAGACCAGTATTTTGCTGCTATATTCTTCGAAAACACTATAATAATCGCCAAAATGATAAAAAATATATTTTTTAGTTCACTCTTGTACTCTTTTATGTAATTATTATTAGCAATTTAATTTTATAAGTGTTTTTGACGAAGATGACTACAAAGTTCAAAGTTTTAGTGTTAAATGGTCCTAACTTAAACATGTTAGGCAAACGAGAACCTGAAATTTATGGTGCTCAAACATTAAATGAGATAATTAGTCAATTAACACAACTAGCACAAACAAAAGAAATTGAGCTATCTCATGTACAATCAAATGCTGAACATGAATTGATAAATACTATTCATCAAGCATTTCAAAAGATCGATTTCATAATTATAAACCCTGCGGCTTTTACTCATACTAGTGTAGCGCTTCGCGATGCATTATTAGCCGTAAACATCCCTTTTATTGAGGTGCATTTATCCAATGTACACACAAGGGAAAAATTTAGACAACATTCCTATTTATCAGATGTTGCTAACGGCGTTATATGTGGATTAGGTGCTAAAGGCTATAGCTATGCACTTGAATCAGCAAAAGAGTATTTAGAACAAAACAGATAATGAGTTATTAGTAGCTACCTGCAGACAACTGCACTAGTAAAATTCAAAATATATTTAACTAAAATAAAGGTATTACAATGGATATTCGTAAGATAAAAAAACTTATCGAGTTGGTAGAAGAATCAGGAATAAACGAATTAGAAATTTCGGAAGGTGAAGAATCTGTACGAATTTGTCGCGGTGCTCAAGTAGTTTCAGCGCCAATAATGCAAACAGCACCTGTTGCTTCTTCAGTAGCTGCACCAATTGCAGCCCCAATCGTGGCTTCAGCACCAGTACAAGCAGGCCATATAGTTCGCTCTCCTATGGTTGGCACTTTCTACGCTTCAACTTCTCCTGATGCGCCAGCATTCACCGAAGTAGGCAAGCATGTAAACGCTGGCGATACTTTGTGCATTATTGAAGCAATGAAAATGATGAACCAAATTGAAGCAGATAAATCAGGTGTCATCAAAGAAATTTTAGCGCAAAATGAAGATGCTATTGAATTTGATCAACCGCTATTCATCATTGAATAAGCCCAACCTAAAAGGGTCATTCCATGTTAGATAAAGTTGTTATCGCCAACCGTGGCGAAATTGCCTTAAGAATTTTACGTGCTTGTAAAGAGCTTGGTATCAAAACCGTTGCTGTTCATTCAACTGCCGATAAAAATTTAAAGCATGTACTATTAGCTGATGAAACCATTTGTATTGGTAAAGCATCTGCACTTGATAGTTATTTAAATGCACCAGCAATAATCACCGCGGCAGAAGTCACAAATGCCGTAGCTATTCACCCTGGTTATGGCTTTTTAGCCGAAAATGCTGATTTTGCTGAACAAGTAGAAAAATCAGGCTTTGCTTTTATTGGTCCAAAAGCCGAAAGCATACGCATAATGGGTGACAAAGTTGCCGCCATTCGAGCAATGAAAGTCGCAGGCGTACCATGTGTACCAGGTTCAGACGGCCCATTAACTGATGATGAAGCAGCAAATAAAGCTCATGCTAAACGCATTGGTTACCCTGTTATAGTTAAAGCTGCTGGTGGCGGTGGTGGTCGTGGTATGCGTGTTGTGCGTACTGAAGAAGAACTGGTAGAGTCGATTGCGTTAACCAAGAAAGAAGCTGGTACTATCTTCAAAAATGATATGGTTTACATGGAGAAATTCCTTGAAAACCCACGCCATGTTGAGATTCAAATCATTGCTGATGGGCAAGGCACTGCTATTCACTTAGGTGAACGTGATTGTTCAATGCAACGTCGCCATCAAAAAGTAGTTGAAGAAGCTCCAGCCCCAGGTATTACTCCTGAAATGCGCGCCAAAATTGGTGACCGGTGCTGTAATGCTTGTGTTGAAATTAATTACCGTGGTGCTGGTACTTTTGAGTTCTTATATGAAAATGGTGAATTCTATTTCATTGAAATGAACACTCGTATTCAAGTTGAACATCCCGTAACTGAGATGATCACTGGTGTTGATTTAATCAAAGAACAATTACGTGTAGCGGCAGGACAACCTTTATCATATACCCAAGATGACATTAAAGTTGCAGGCCACTCAATTGAATGTCGTATTAATGCTGAAGATCCACGTACTTTTATTCCTTCTCCGGGTAAAATAACGCGCTTCCACCCACCTGGTGGCTTAGGAGTTCGTTGGGATTCTCACATCTATGCTGATTATTCTGTACCGCCACATTATGACTCAATGATTGGTAAATTAATCACTTGGGGTGATAACCGTGACGTGGCAATTGCCCGAATGCGCAATGCATTATCAGAATTAGTGATTGATGGCATCAAAACCAACATTACTTTACATCAAGATATTTTGAACGATCAAGGTTTTGTTAATGGTGGTGCAAACATTCACTACTTAGAACAAAAATTAGCTGCAGCTGAATAGACTAGATGGATATATATCAAAGCTCTGCACTTAAAGAGCTTTTTTTTTACTAATAATTAATACCAACGGAAGTAATGAAGGAGTCAATTAATTACTTCAGTTGGTATTAATATACTATGCCATTAGTAATCAAAATGAGACAAACCATGACTGTAATTTTAGAAAAACCTATTCCCCCTGCCGATGATGACTGCTGTGGCGGTGGAGCTTGTAATCCTTGTGTATGGGATCATTATTATACTGAACTACAAACATGGCGTATCGAACAATCAAAAATCAAAGAGCAGCAAACACAAGACAGTGTTGGATAGCCAGCACTAGTATCATTTCAAATAGGACTGACTCAATTAAGCTACATTTTTAAATTGCTTTTTAAAGTAGAAACCTTGCACATAATCTACTTTCAACTGTTTAGCTAACTGCAAATCAAGCGCTGTTTCTATCCCCTCTAAAATAACCTTCTTGCCTGCGCTATGAGCATAATCAATTATTGATTTAACTAATAGCATAAAATTTCTATTCGATTTATTCTCAATAACATATTTATCTAATTTAATATAACTGACAAGCTGAATAACTGAAGTTGAGATCATTGACTGAGGATTACAAACATCATCAATCGCAGTATCAATATTATGCCTTGATAATGTGTCTATCATAGCTAAGCTCATAATCGCATCATTGATTTCTGAATTTTCTATTAATTCAACCACTATTTCAGATCTATTATAGCCCTTGAATAGCGTTAAAAATGGGTTGTTCTCTTTTATTTCACCACTAGAAAAGTAAGAGTCTTGATCCAAATTAACAAAGGTATTTACTGTACTTGGTGCATAAGACAGCTGCAATTTTTTCTGTTGATACTCCACTTGAAATAAACTTAACGGACTATCATGCAATGAAGCATAAACGAAGTCTGGACGAATAGGCTCATTGTTACGATCAAAAAAGCGCGCTAAACATTCATAAGCAAATATTTCACAGCTATGTAAATCAATGATGGGTTGATATTCAACACCAAAGCGTTGGCTATCGATTAACTCTATTAAACAAGTAACAGGTAAAGGAACTCTATTTTTCATAAGTTTGATTAACTAGTAGCCAATAAATTATGGCTATTCCAACAACATAAAATCAAACACAATTATAAATGAGAATTATTATCATGTAGAGAGTAGGATTAAAAGTTAGTTTAATATGCACTTATTCTGATACTTGCTATTAGCGCTTAACAGTGTTCAATAATCATCATTATCTCAGAAAATATAGCACTCTATAAATAAGTGTGTTTTGATAATAAAATGCCAACAAAAACAACCTTTGCACATATAAAAACAAAAAACCCAGCAATGATGCTGGGTTTGTAAGTTATTTCTGTATAAAAAGCATTTATATTAACACTTTTTAATTAAGCGTAAGCTAAAAAGGAATATCATCATCAAAATCAATTGATGGCTCTTGTGGATTTACTTTAGGTGCTTGCTGCTGAGGTTGCTGCTGCCCTTGTTGAGAGAAACCACCTTGCTGTTGTGGAGCTTGTTGTTGCTGCCCTTGTTGTGAGAAGCCACCTTGCTGTTGTGGAGCTTGTTGCTGCCCTTGTTGAGAGAAACCACTTTGTTGCTGCGCTGGTTTATTGTATTGCTGTTGTGAAGATTGTTGTTGAGGAGCAAATCCACCGCTCTTCTGTTGAGGAGCTTGCTGCTGGAAGCCGCCACTTTGCTGCTGTCCTTGTTGCTGGAAACCACTCTGCTGGCCTGATGGTTTGCTATCTAACATTTGCATTACACCGTTAAAGCCTTGTAGTACGATTTCAGTGGTATATTGATCTTGACCTTGTTGATTAGTCCATTTCCGTGTTTGTAATGAACCTTCAAGATATACCTTTGAACCTTTTTTCAAGTATTCACCAGCAATTTCAGCCAATTTACCAAACATCACCACACGGTGCCATTCAGTTTTTTCTTTCTGCTCACCAGTTTGCTTATCTTTCCATGTATCAGACGTTGCTACAGTAATATTTGCTACCGCACCACCATTTGGCATAAAACGTACCTCAGGATCTTTACCTAAGTTACCTAAAATTGTTACTTTATTTACACCCGCCATGAAAAATCCTATTAATTGTGCACTTCTAAAACAAGGTGAATACCAAATAAACAACTTATACTAGAGTTAGAAAAATTTTATTAAGAGAGTAATTCTATAGGGAGAATCGATCAAATTCGAGTGCTTTTTACATTTAAAAGCTATTTATTTTTAGCTAGTTGATTTTGCTAAGTTTAGATTACCCTCGCTTCATATACCCATTATCATTCAAAGTGCGTAATTTCAGTGGGAATTAAAAGCCATCGAAGAAGGGCTTGAGCAATATCACTTCATCGTTGCTGTGATTTATAAGGGAGTATCCATTCTCTTCAATCAATGCCCTGCCTAAAATCGTTTCTAATTCCAGCTGAATCATGCATCTTAAAGTGGAACGGGTATGTACATTGATTATCTCTACTTTTATAAACATATAACGGCTATAGTAACGTTAGATTACAAAAAATCAGCTTGCTTACAAAAGAAAATAAAAATGAATAAAAACATCCTATTATGTAGCCTATTTATTAGTTTATTTGCCATTTCCAATATAACCAATGCTAAAGGGGGCCAAAGTGCTCCTGATCGAACCGAAGGCGACGGACCTTATAAGCGACTAATATTACGAGGCGGTATTTTGGTAACAGGTGAAGGCGCCCCTGCTCGTGGGCCTATGGATATTGTTATTGAAAATGATCGTATTATCCAAATTGTAAATGTAGGTAATCCTGGTGTGCCTATCAAATCAAAACGTCGTCCTATCGCAAAGAAAGGAGATAAGGAATTAGATATCACAGGTCAGTATGTGTTGCCCGGCTTTATCGATATGCATGGCCATATTGGTGGTAGTGCAGACAACATTCCTGCGGAATATGTATTTAAATTGTGGCTTGCTCATGGCATAACTACCGTACGTGAACCCGGTAGTTTTAATGGTATCCCCTGGGTTATGGATCACGTTAAACGCAGTAATAATAACACTATTACTGCCCCACGTATTATCCCATATTTTGGTTTTGGCTTAGGGCAAAAAGAATGGATAACAACACCAAAACAAGCCCGTGATTGGGTTAAATCTATTGCTAAGAAAGGAGCAAAAGGGATTAAGTTTTTTGGCGCGCTACCTGAAATTATGGCCGCAACCTTAAAAGAAGCAAAAAAACAAAAACTGGGTAGTATGATGCACCACGCCCAATTAGATGTAACCAATATGAATGTAATTGATTCTGCACGTCTAGGATTGACGACTATGGAGCATTGGTACGGATTGCCTGAGGCTTTATTTGAGCATCAACACATTCAAAACTACTCTCCTGACTATAACTATAACAATGAACAAGACCGATTTGGTGAAGCTGGTCGATTATGGTTACAAGCTGCGAAACAGGGCAGTGAAAAGTGGCAACAAGTTCGTGATGAGCTACTCACCTTAGATTTTACTTTGAATCCCACATTTACCATCTATGAAGCAAGTCGAGATTTAATGCGAGAGATGAATGCAGACTGGCATAAAGACTACACCTTGCCTACTCTATGGAATTTCTTTCAACCAAGCCGATATGCCCATGGCTCATATTGGTTTGATTGGACTACTGATGATGAAATAGCGTGGAGGAAAAATTTTCAGCAGTGGATGAGCTTTATTAATGATTATAAAAATCATGGTGGCCGAGTGACTACGGGATCTGACTCTGGCTATATTTTTAAAATTTATGGTTTTGGTTATATTCGCGAATTAGAGTTATTAAGAGAAGCAGGATTTAATGCCTTAGAAGTAATTCAAGCGGCAACAATAAATGGCGCAGAGGCATTAGGAATGGCAGACGAGATCGGCTCTATTCGCGTTGGTAAAAAAGCTGATTTAGTTATCGTGACTGAAAACCCATTGCGTAATTTTAAAATACTTTATGGCACAGGACATTTCCGCTTAAATAAAGAGAATAAACCTACCCGCGTTAGCGGTATTAAATACACAATAAAAGACGGTATTATTTATGATGCAAAGTCATTACTAACAGACGTTAGAGCAATAGTTGAATCAGCCAAACAACAGGAATAAATTAGATAAAAATGTCTTAACCTTTCAGTAACCGCTATAATCAAATTATAGCGGTTGTTACCTTTAGCAATTTACCTAGGGATTCACTATATCAATTAGTAATAAAAGTATTCTTACACCTATCAAATGGTTTTTTCTCTCCGTATTAATAATGAGTTTTGCGGCATCGAACGCGTATGGACAAGAAAAGATTTGTTCGCAGGGTATTCAAAATGTAGTCTTCAAGCCACAAACTATTTTTGATGAGAATGAGCAGGGGTTTTCCGTTGTTCATCGTTGGGCTAATACTATTCATGTAGACACCAAAGAACTAACACTAGAAAATGAAGCTGCTTTTTTCATTGAAAAATGTGATAAAAATTTTGCTGATATGGCTGAATTAGAAAGGCATTTACGCAGTCGAAAATATTTACGTGATGCTAAAGTCACCAGTGATGAAATGGTAGAAAATATCACAGTAACCACGTGGGACAACTGGTCATTAATGCCAACGATAAGTTTTGGAAGACAAGGCGGTGAAAGTACCTATAGCTTCGGTATAAAAGAACGTAATTTACTGGGTTTAGGGATTGATGCCGAAATTCAAACGTATAAAAACTCACAACGCAAAGGCTATAAATTTAAAAGTACCATTCCTTTATTTCACAAACAAAATATTGATTTAAAATTACGCTTTGCAGACAACGATGACGGCACCCAACAATCGTTATTCTTACAAAAGCACTTCGCCAGCTTCTATACCAATTATGCTTATAACTTTGGTTTTGATGAAGAGTCACGTAACGATACCGTTTATCAAAATGACAGTGAGCTAGCAATATTTTCTCATAAAATTAGTTTTAAAAATGCCGAATATGCTTGGCTTGATTTTAATAGCAAAACTGCATTATTAAGATACCGTATCGGTATGACCCAAGATCAACATAAGTTCTCTCCTGTAAACGGCACTGATAATAGTATTAATTCAGCATTTACACCACAAGATAGAGACTTTATCTACCCATGGTTGGGTATTGATTACATAGAGAAAAACTTTAAAAAAATGACTAATATCCATTTGATTACTCAAATAGAAGACTTTAATCATGGCTGGCAATTTAGCTCTCGCTTAGGGGTTAGTGATGGATCAAAAGAAAATAATGCTTGGGCTTTATTTCAAGCAAATATAGACAAGGGTTTTGAAATTCATGATAAAGCGCTATTGCTCATGAACATAACCCTCAATGGTGACATTTATCAGCAGCAAGATCATCGATTATTACTTAGTCTACATACTGAGTATTTCTATAATATCGATCCTAATTGGGGGTTTTATTTAAGCAATACCAATATAGTCAGTAAAAACCAATACCTTGACCAGCCTGTTACTATAGGCGGAAATACTGGTTTACGCGGATTTCCTTTACAATATCAACATGGTAAGCATAGTGTAAAGTTCACTAGTGAGATACGCTATTACCCACATATCAATTTATTTAAATTATTTGATTTAGCTGGTGCCGCATTCTTAGATACAGGCAATACTTTTGGTGAGTCAGAAACAGATACCTATACAGAAAATAGTGAGGATGCTTGGTTATACTCTGTCGGTATCGGCGCTAGACTTTATTCACCTCATTCGGCGGGAAGTCATCAAGTAATCCATATAGACTTTGCCTTTCCACAAAGTAATAACCCTGACATTGATAGCTTTGAAATTAGGATTGAAGCAAAACAATCTTTTTAGCCTTTCGATAAGCCTATAAAATGGACTGCAAAGGTAAAAATAACAACAAAATCACAGAAAACGTTTTAAAATACGATCTATTTGGGTAAGGCGTATCTTTTTAAGCAGTTTTTTCGGCTTATCAGGGTAATCGCTAATACCTTCTATATCACTGTAATGAGTAATAGGTCTAACATATTCCATTATATTGATCAGTTCAGCAGATACTTTAGGCATCAAACCTTGTGAGGGATCATCAAGCAACAATCCATTCTCTAAATCCAATGACCAAGCACGCGGGTTCAAATTACTTCCGGTTAATAAGTGATAACGCTCATCACTGATAACCCCTTTCAAATGAAAACTATTCTTTTCATTTTGCCATACATTTATATTTAGTAATCCATTATCAATAAAGTACTGATATCTTTTTACAAAGCGTTTTAATAGCACCTCATAAACATAAGGCACAATACCTATGGCAGTAAATTCGTTGTCATCGGCAATATAAAAATCATTCGCAGTTTTATCTCCCACAATAATAGTTATTTTTACGCCTCGTTTTAGTGCTTTAATCACATCACGCGCCAGCACAGGCGGTAAATTAAAGTAAGGGGTTAAGATTAATAGCTTTTGTTCTGTGTTTTTGATGGTTTGGCGAATTACTTTATTTAACTGATTTTTTCGTCGCCCATAACCAATCAAAGGCGTGATTGATATTGGGTTAGTAACAACACCAGACTCTTTTTTGTTATCTGTAAACTCTACTTTATAAGCTGATTTTTTTAACAATGATTTTAACGCAATAATATTACGTCTTTGTTGAGCTTGGTTTGGTAAGTTAGGCTCATTTAACAAAGGAGCTAAATTTGATTTTACAAAAGTATCGGTTAAATAATGACAAAAACTACTCGCTAGCGGCGCGCAATTAATTCGATAATAACGATCTAAGCGGTACCGTGCTCCCTGCTGCATATAAATATCATTGATGCTAGCGCCAGTATAAAAAAGCACATCATCAAAAACCATACCTTTTAAGTGCAATACACCAAACAATTCTTTGGGTTTTACAGCAATACCATAAATTTCAATTTTTTGTGGATATTGCTCTGCAAGTGTAAGATATAACGCTCTATTTCCAAGGCTTCCTTTTTCACCTATGAGGCCGCGCTGACCCCGATGATAATCAACAAAAACCTTTATGTCGAGTGCTGGGGTTAAAGCCTTAGCTTGATACAGGGCATGCAGAACTTCTCTTCCTGCATCATCATCTTGTAAATAAAGTGCTGAAATATAAATACGTTGACGAGCACTAGCAATGAGTAACAACAACTGTTCTTTATATTCTTTTGGCGTAGAATATATATCTATGTCGCCACTACTAACCAATAAATTTTTCATTTCAAAAGTCAAAGGTAAAATCTTACTTACTTGCAGTTAATACGTTAGCAGCAGTATAGCCTTGTTTCATACTGCTTGACACTGATTTACCAACAAATTAGCTCTTTAGGTTATCTATTTATATCACCGCTGCTAACTCAGCCGCTTGACGAATAGCGCGTTTTGCATCAAGTTCCGCCGCAACATTAGCTCCACCAATAAGGTGTACATTCATGCCAGCATTTTCAAGCGCTTGCTGCAGTTCTCGATTCGGCTCTTGCCCAGCACAAATAATGACATTATCAACTGCCAGCAATTCTTCTTTACCATCAATTTCAATAAGCAAACCATTATCTGTGATAGATTTATAACTTACGCCAGGTCGCATTTTAACGCCATTTTTTATTAGATTTGCACGATGCACCCAACCTGAAGTTTTGCCTAAACCCTTCCCTACCTTGGTAGTCTTTCGTTGTAATAAGGTAATTTGACGAACAGGTACATGAGGTTTCACTGATTTCTTTTCTAGCAAAGCCCCGGATTGTTGATAAGTTTTATCTACACCCCAGTTTTTTAACCAGGCATTTAAATCTGTCGTCAACGACTCACCATTTTCAGCAAGGTAAGTAGCCACATCAAAACCTATACCGCCAGCGCCAATGATTGCCACTTTTTCACCCACAGCAACTTTATCTCGGAGCACTTGTAAATAGCTCAACACCTTAGGATGATCAATACCTTCAATATCTAACTTTCTAGGCTTGATACCTGTTGCTAAAATCACTTCATCAAAGCCAGCAGCTAACAATTTATCACTACTTTGTTCGCTGTTTAAATGTACCGGCACATTAAGTAAAGCAAGCTGCTTGTTAAAGTAGCGCAGCGTTTCATAAAACTCTTCTTTACCTGGTATTTGCTTAGCGACATTAAACTGCCCACCTATTTCACTTATTTTATCAAACAACTCAACTTGATGACCTCGCTGAGCAGCATAAACACTGAAGGCCAAGCCTGCTGGACCTGCACCTATTACAGCCAATTTTTTAGCTTGCTTGTTTTTATCCAGCTTATTAATCGTAAGCTCCGTTTCATAACAAGCCATTGGGTTTACTAAACAAGAGGCACGCTTTTGTTGAAAGACATGATCCAAACACGCCTGATTACAACCAATACAGGTATTAATTTCATCTGATTTATTTTCTGCTGCTTTATTAACAAAATCAGCATCAGCTAGAAATGGCCTTGCCATCGATACCATATCAGCCTGCCCCGTGGCTAGAATGTTCTCAGCAACCTCAGGGGTATTAATACGGTTAGTCGTTATTAACGGTAACGATATTTCTTTTTTCATTTTTTCGGTAACCCACGTAAACGCGGCACGTGGCACCGACGTTACTATGGTAGGCACACGTGCTTCGTGCCAACCAATACCAGTATTAATTAGTGTGGCACCAGCTTTTTCTACCGCTTTAGCCATGGTAACGACTTCATCCCAGCTATTACCACCCTCAACTAAATCAAGCATTGATAACCGAAAAATAATAATGAATTTCTCACCTACTTTTGCCCGTACAGCTTTAATGGTTTCTATAGCCAAGCGCATGCGATTTTTAATACACCCGCCCCATTCATCACTACGTTTATTGGTTCGCAAACAAGCAAATTGATTAATTAAATAACCTTCACTACCCATAATTTCTACGCCATCGTAACCCGCTTTAGCCGCTAAATGAGAGGAATGGGCATAATCTTTAATGGTGGCGTTTATTTGTCTTACCGACATCGCCTTAGGAGTAAAAGGTGTAATAGGTGATTTAACTTTACTCGGCGCTACACTGAAAGGGTGAAAAGCATAACGACCCGTGTGTAATAACTGCAAACATATTTTTGTCGGGTATTTATGCACAGCATCGGTTACTTGTTTATGTTTATTCACATGCCAAAAATGACTTAGTTCACTACCAAAAGGGGCAATTCTGCCACGCATATTTGGGCTAACACCACCAGTAACAATTAAACCAACACCACCTTTAGCACGCGCTTCATAAAAAGCAGCTAACTTTGCAAAGCCACCTTTTTCTTCTTCGAGGCCAGTATGCATCGACCCCATTAAGGTACGGTTCGCTAATTGGGTAAAACCTAGATCTAAGGGAGCTAATAAATGTGGGAAGGGGTTATTATTGGTTACTGTTGATGTCATGCTACTTTCCTATTGGTCATACCAGATAAGGTTAATTTACTAATATTTGTTCAATATTACAAGTTAATTTTGACACCTGTCAGATTGATTCAAGATTAGCTATATTTTGCGGTAAAAATAATTATCGATAATCCCTTAATAATAGTAGAATTATTAATAGAACATAAATAATTGAATACAGCATGACTACACAGAAAATAGATAAAAAGACACTTGTTACTCTGATTATTAAAAAGTTAGAGCAAGAATTATCACAAGCCATTAATGCCGCAAATGAAGCTCATGCATCCGCGGTAGATGATCAGAGTATTGCTGAAACCCAATACGACACCTTAGCGATTGAAGCCAGCTATTTAGCTGAAGGACAATCAAGGCGAGTGCAAGTACTGCAAGAGGCTTTACTTAATTATCAAATGTTAACCCTAGCAGATTTTGATGAAAACAAACCAATCGCGCTATCGGCTTTAGTACAACTTTACGCTGATAGCAAAAAGCAGCACTGGTTTTTTATCGGTCCTGCTGCAGGTGGTTTTCGGTGCCAACTAAATGAACAACATATAACAGTGATCACGCCAATTTCCCCTATGGGTTTGGTCTTAATGGGGGAGTATAGTGGTGAAGATATCGACGTGACGTTAGGTAATGGCAAGCTGACAGATTACATTGCTAGCGTGTATTAAATTTTATACTGCAGCTTTAACACTGCGTTAATTCCTGTGAGTAATGCGTGATAGAAACTTATCAACAACTATGAGAGCTGTTGGATTTGCTCCGTTAAATAAACAATTCTAGCCGCCATGCCTTCAATAATGGCATCTTTGCATTTATCTTTAAGCTTGACAGGTAGGTCACGCAACGCATCTTGATCAATACATAATATGATTGAATCTTCTACTGCTTTGGCTGAGGCGCTTTTGCGATGTTTATTGATAAAGCTACTTTCACCGATAAATTCACCTACAGCAATATAACCAACAATTTTATCTACTGCTGCCTCATCTGCATTTTGCTTAGTAATCGCGACTTTACCCGATAATACAATGTAAAAATTGCGATTAAGATCGTCTTCCTTTTGTACATATTTATCTTTGTAACATTTATAACAGGTAGATGAATTTAACAATAATTCACGTTGAGCAACACTAAGCGATTTAAAAAAGTTAATTCGTGCAACAATTTCTAATAATTTTAAATGCGAAATATTTTTTAACGAAAACATTTACGTTATGTTCCCTGCTGTAATAAGGCTTTAACAGCTAACAAATCAACAATTTTGTCATTTACTTTCAAGTAGGCAACTACGGAACTATTTTCTGAACTACTTCCAGCATCGTCATGCACTAACGTGGCTTCAATAACACCAGGCATATTTATTAATAATTCAGCTATTTCATCAGCTTTTTCTTCGCAACTTATATTAGTAGAAAAACTGAAACTTTTAGATTTCTTCAGTTTTTTCATGCCAAAACTAAGTACTAACCAAATCAAACTGGCTATCGCCATTACTAGAAATATAGTTTGCTCGCCATAACTATTTGCCACAAAACCACCAACAATACCGCCAACAAAAGCCCCTAAAAACTGACTACTAGAATACACCCCCATCACGCTACCTTTAACACCAGCAGGAGCAATACGAGATAAAATAGAAGGCATAGTAGCTTCTAAATAATTAAAAGCGGTGAAAAATAACACTACGGAGAAGACTAAACTCCAAAATCCTGCTGGTAATAACCACAATAAAAACAAAGACAAACTAAGCAGTGCTACAGCAGCGCTAAACATGGGTTTTTCTTGTTGCTTTTTCATAGCAAAAATCATAAAAGGCACCATTAAAAAGAAAGAGCCTAATAAAGTGGGTAAATATATTTGCCAATGACTTTCTAAGGCTAGACCACTGGCTACAAATTGTTTTGGCAAGGTAACAAAACAAGCAGTAAGTGCCATATGTAAAATAAACACGCCCCAATTCAAACGCGATAATTGTGGGTGACGTATCAACTTAACTATTTGCTCAGGCAAAGCAACACTGTCGCCACGAGGCGCTTTATTAATTGAATAAGGCACCATAAATTGAATCATAAACATGGCTAGAATTGTTAAAAAACCCGTAAACCAAAACAAACCACTTAAGCCGAAAACATCAGCCACTATAGGCCCTAAAATCATAGCAAAGGTAAACGATAAACCAATAAACATTCCAATAGTTGCCATAACCTTTGGACGTTGCTCTTCTCTAGTTAAATCTGCAGCTAAGGCTAAAATCGCACTGGCAATGGCTCCCATACCTTGAATGGCACGACCAAGCACTACACCGTATATAGTTGTCGACATCGCTGCAACAATACTACCTATTAAGAAAACAACTAACCCTGCTAATATCACTGGCTTTCGACCATATCTATCAGACAAAATCCCCATAGGTATTTGCAATAAGGCCTGTGTTAAACCATATGCTCCAATAGCAAGCCCCAACCATAATGGGCTGTAACCCGCTAACTGTTCGCCGTAAATAGCGAACACGGGCAATATCATAAAAAGCCCAAGCATACGCACACCAAAAACACTGGCTAACGAAAATGCTGCTTTTTTCTCAATACGATTTAAACCTGAAAGACTCATGAAAACACTTACCTAAAAATACGGAGAATTAAAAAATCGCGCTAGTTTACCACGCTATGCCCAACAACAAAATGACCTATACCCATGATACTTCCAGATGCAAGTTTCAGCATCGCTAGAGGTAACACGGCTATACATTAGAACAAGAAAAAAGCAACGGTAGCAATGACTAAAGCAATAACCAAGTTAAGTACTATACCTGCACGCATCATCTGCCTTTGTGGCACTAAACCTGATGAAAACACAATCGCATTGGGCGGCGTGGCCACTGGCAACATAAAAGCGCACGAAGCACATAAAGCAATGACTACCGCGACACCTGCTGGAGGTAAATCAAGCTCAATTGCAACTGTCATAAACAGCGGTATTAACAAAGCTGCGCTAGCTGTATTACTGACAAGCTCTGTTAAAAATATCACGAAAACACAAATAATCAGTAAAACAAACCAAGTATTATCCGCAGGTAAATTACTGCTAATAGCATTTGCCAACCATAAACTTGCACCAGATGTTTTTAACAAAGCACTTAGTGTTAAACCGCCTCCAAACAAAAGTAAAATGCCCCAATTGGTTTTTTTAATAAAATCATCAAAGGGTAAACATTTTGATCCAGTTAATAAAATAGTGGCAGCAACCGCTAACATGGCATCAAAGCCACTACTAATACCGATAAAAGCGGAAAATGGTGTGCTAAAAATCCAACCACACGCGGTAAATGCAAAAATAGCGATAACAAGATTGCGTTGCCTGCTCGATTCAACTATAGGTAACGTTAACTCAAGATGATTAAAAAACTTAGGCCTGAAAATAATATACAACACCAGTATCATCAAAGGAAACAACAAAACGAACATTGGCACGCCCCAACTGAGCCAGTCTGTAAAACTTAACCCCGCAGCCGAAGCCGCAATTGCATTAGGTGGGCTACCAATGAGTGTTGCCATACCACCGAGATTTCCTGAATAAGCGAGCCCTAATAAAACAAAAATATATACATTAGACTGATTTTTTTTGCTCGGGTTATTCGATTGGTGAGCGGATAACAACCCCAAAGCGATAGGTAGCATTAACGCAATTGTAGCAGTATTACTTATCCACATAGACAGTAACGCCGTAGTCAAAAATAACAACAACACAGCTAGCAAGGGTCTTCCACTGGATAAAGAGAGCATTTTCATGGCAAACAACTTATCTAATGAATACTTCTGCAGCGCAGCAGCTAACGCAAAGCCCCCCAGAAACAGAAAAATAACAGGGTTAGCAAAGTTAGCAAATGCTTGTGTTGCCGGCAGTATACCGCTGAGCATAGCTAAAACAGGAATTAATAACGCGGTTGTACTAATAGGTAAAGCCTGCGTTATCCATAACCAAGCAATGGCGACAAAAATAGCTAAACCCTGCTGAACTTGCAGCGATGCATCAACAGTATTAGCAATGATAAAAGCAAACACAAACGACAGCAGTAAGTTAACTTTTTTATTCGCTTCCAAAGCTATCTACCTTTTTATTTTATCCTCTATCAATTCTATTACATCGTTATACCCGATCCAATTGAAAATACCCGTATCAAGAAGGCTGAGCAATTTATAATCAAGATGAATTTTTTTATTAAGGGTTATTCAGGAGAATATGCTCCTACATTCTCTTCTAAGTAACTCACTCTAAACCTATGAATTTAAAGGAGTCATTCGCTTGCAATCAACTCCATGCCAAACAGCTTAGCTTTATGCTTAAGCTGTTTCAACACCCTGCTTTTATGAAGCTCGTCATATTCTTCCTGAGATTGCTTTCGGTATTCCGTTTTATTTTTAAGCATTTTATAAAATATCACCGCTAGTTTGCGTGCCGTGGCACTGATAGCCTTTGGCGCGCCAATTCGTGCTCTTAGTCG
>Ga0209395_1002449_pt1 | contig 24252 bp, 20 predicted proteins | sample GOMGulsemesocosm_3_FD_184635 | JGI IMG/M metagenome (GOLD analysis project Ga0209395, IMG submission 184635) | Methane-oxidizing microbial communities from mesocosms in the Gulf of Mexico - GOM9D Gulf of Mexico (SPAdes) (version 2) | ecosystem: Environmental > Aquatic > Marine > Cold seeps... | reverse complement strand
GGCCCCCCCCCCCCTCTAGTAAAAGTCAAATAAAAAAGTCATAATAATTGCTCAAATGGACGAGTTACCATTAATGAAATTCCACGATATTAATAAATTGTTAGTGAAATAAGATGCAAATAACACAGTCACTTTTATGGCGGTTATTCAACATTGTGCTATTAAGTACGATGGTACTCACTTCGTGTGCCTATGCCAAAGAGAACGTAGTTTTGCAACTGAAGTGGAAGCATCAATTTCAGTCTGCTGGCTTTTACGCGGCGCAAAGCCAAGGGTATTTTGCTGCAGAAGGCCTCGAGGTAGAAATACGAGAAGTTGATAAAAAACGCAGTGCTTCCGATATTGTACTCAGTGGTGACGCACAGTTTGGTATCGCCGATGCAGGCATAGTGTTGAGTCGTCTGCAGGGTAAACCAGTGGTGGCAATTGCCGCAATTTTCCAGCACTCCCCCCTTGTATTACTAGCGCTTGAATCGTCTAATATTATTAGTCCGCTCGAACTTAAGGGCAAACGAGTAATGTTTCAAAAGAGCATTGACGACGCAGTGCTCGTCGCCATGTTTATGGAAATGGGTTTAAGCGAAGACCAATATGAGCATGTGCCTCATTCCTTTCGCAGTGACGCTCTGATCAATGAGAACGATAAGATTGATGTCATGTCTGCCTATATTACCGATCAGGTATATTATTATCGTGAGCGAAAAATCCCAATCAACATTATCTCCCCAGCTAACTATGGCATCGACTTTTATGGCGAGATGATTTTCGTTGAAGAGCAATATCTTATTGATAATAAGGAGCAGGTGGCCGCATTTCGTCGAGCAAGTATCAAAGGTTGGCAATACGCGATAGACAACCCACAGCAAATCATCAACTGGATGCTCAACAACCTTTCGATAGAAAAGTCCAAAGAGCAGTTATTATTTGAAGCTCAAGGCACGATTAGACTCATTCGATCACAGCTTGTTGAACTTGGCTACTTTAGTACCCAGCGCTTACAACGTATTGCCAACATCTATAAAGAGCTTAAGCTGGTACCGGCAGATGCCGACTTTGAAGGCATTCACTACAAGCACTACTATTCAACGATGCCATTGGACAAACGTTGGCTTCAAATGGCAGGATCCATTTCGCTTGCCTTGTTAGCGCTTATTTGTGTGCTGTGGATAATTAACCGAAAGTTAAAACAACAGGTTGCCTTTCGTACCCACGAACTAGAACAAGTAACCCATTCGATGATTGGGTACCTTAAGGTTATCGACCTTTACACTATTACTTGCTCAACCTCCATCGACAATAGAATCACCGCAGTTTCAAGTGCTTTTTGTACCCTTAGTGGCTATACAGAGCAAGAGATCATCGGCAAAAGTCCGACCATGTTCCATCACCCAAACTCAGACGCAGATATTCTCAAGCAACGAAGTCAAGCACTCTATAATCAGCAATATTGGTCGGGTGAATTGCTGTACAAAAGTAGACAGGGGCAAGATTTCTGGCTTGCTATTGAAATTGAACCACTAAAAAATAAGCAAGGAGATGTCATAGGTTTCACGTCTGTATCTGTTGATATTACCGATAAGAAAAAAGTGGAGGCCTTGTCATTAACAGACAGCTTAACGGGACTCGCTAACCGCCGTCAGCTCGATTGTGTTTTTACCACAGAAATGGCTCGCGCTCGTCGTTATAATACCGACCTAGCGATTGTGATGATAGATATCGACCATTTCAAGCGGATTAATGATCGCTATGGTCATATCGTTGGTGATGATGTAATCAAGGGTTTTGCTAACTTACTGCAAACTAACATACGCCAAGATGATACCCCATGCCGTTGGGGTGGAGAAGAGTTCTTGTTGATTTTACCAAACACCGATATTGATGGCGCTGCTCGTATCGCTAATTTGTTGCGAACAGCCTTTGCGCTATTTGAGTTCCCTACTGATAATGCTCAAACTTGTTCTTTTGGCACGGCGCAGTGGAACCATACCGAGTCTTTAGACGGCTTACTTGGCAGAGCCGACAAAGCACTATTTCAGGCAAAAGATAATGGCCGTAATCGAATTGAGCGAGCCTCTTAGTCGAAATTTTGAAGTGCCCCTGATAATCAAAGGAACTGACTCTTACGGTGTTTATCAAACTAGTTTAGCTTACTAAGTCTTTACGCTTACACCAGCATCTTTTACCAAGAATTGAAGTTTTCTGTTTATCAGCTACATAGTTAGGCACTAACTTATTAAAAAATACTGACAATACGGTTTCCGCACGTCAGCCTGAGCAAAAAAACAACCAATTATTATCTAGCTAATGCCAAACAAAAAAGCCATACTAAATCATTAAACCGAGCGAATTATAAGTAATAACGATAGTTCATTGATGTTAATAATTCTTAGCGAAATTAAGATGAAGATAACACGGACAGTTATAGAGCGGCTTTTCTCAATCGTGCTATTGAATATATTAGCGCTATCTTCTGTTGCTCACGCTAAAGATGACGTTGTATTGCAATTGAAATGGACGCATCAGTTTCAGTTTGCTGGTTTTTATGCCGCGCAAAGTCAAGGCTTCTTTGCCGATGAAGGACTACAGGTAGAAATCCGCGAAGTTGATCAAAACCGCAGCACATCCGATATTGTGCTCAGCGGTGAAGCACAATTTGGCATATCAGACGCTGGCCTAGTACTAAGCCGTCTGCAAGGAAAACCTGTAGTGGCAATAGCCGCTATATTTCAGCATTCCCCCTTAGTATTATTAACTCTTGAATCATCGGACATTATTAGTCCGCTCGACCTTAAGGGTAAACGAGTGATGTTCAAAAAAAGTATTGACGACGCTGTGCTCGTCGCCATGTTTATGGAAATGGGCTTAACCGAAAGCCAATATGTACACGTACCCCACTCTTTTAACGATGACGCCCTAATCAATGAGAACGATAACATTGATGTCATGTCGGCCTATATTACCGATCAAGTCTATTATTACCGTAAGCAAAAAATTCCAATCAATATTATGTCTCCGGTTAACTATGGTATCGATTTTTATGGCGAGATGATTTTTGTCGAGCAGCAGTACCTTATTGATAATAAAGAACAGGTGGCTGCATTTCGTCGGGCAAGTATCAAAGGGTGGCATTACGCGATAGATCACCCAGACGAAATCATTGATTGGATGCTCAATAACCTTGTTATGAAAAAAAACAGATCACAGCTATTATTTGAAGCGCAAGGAACCATTAGGCTAATTAGATCTCAGCTGGTTGAACTCGGCTACTTTAGTACTCAGCGGTTACACCGCATTGCTGACATTTATAAAGAGCTCAAATTAGTGCCCCAAGACGCTCAATTTGAAGGTATACATTACAAAAACTATTATTCAACGACGCCGTTGAATAAACGCTGGCTTCAAATCGCAGGGCTGATTTTACTGACATTGTTAGTGGTCGTTCCTGTGCTGTGGGTGATAAACCGAAAATTAAAACAACAAGTTGCTTTTCGTACGCAGGAACTAGAACAGCTAAATCATTCAATGGCTGGTTACCTTAAAGTTATCGACCACTATACTGTTACTTGTTCAACCTCCATCGATAATAAAATAACCGCTGTTTCAAGCGCATTTTGTACACTTTGTGGTTACACCGAACAAGAAATACTGGGCAATACCCCAGCGATGTTCCATCATCCTAACTTAGACGTAGACATCATCAAACAATTAAAGCATGCCCTACATAGTCAACAATGTTGGGCTGGAGAATTGATATACAATAGCAAACAAGGCCAAGATTTTTGGCTTTATTGTGAAATTGATCCACAACGAAATAAGCAAGGCGAAGTGACAGGATTCACCTCAGTATCTGTTGATATCACAGATAAAAAGAAGGTAGAAAGCTTGTCATTAACAGATAGCTTAACAGGGCTAGCCAACCGCCGTCATTTAGATACAATGTTTGACAAAGAAATAGCCCGCGCTCGGCGTCACCGTACCGATTTATCAATTGTGATGATTGATATAGACCATTTCAAGCGAGTAAATGATCGCTATGGTCATGTAATTGGTGATGAAGTAATCAAGGGGTTTGCTAACTTACTGTTGGCGAATGTACGTCAAGATGATACGGCAGGTCGTTGGGGCGGTGAAGAGTTTCTGCTTATTTTACCAACCACTGATCTTGTAGGCGCAGAGCGTATCGCTAATTTACTGCGAACTGCTATTGCGCTATATGAGTTCCCGACTGATGACCCACAAAGTTGCTCCTTTGGCGCGGCGCAATGGAACCATAGTGAATCTTTAGATTGCTTGCTTGGCCGAGCCGACAAAGCACTATATCAGGCCAAAGAGAATGGCCGTAATCGAATTGAGTTAGCCTAGTGATACAAAAAAAACAACCTAGATTGCACCGTTAATGATTCACTCATTAATTAAGTCTTGCAAGTCCATGCACCGCGTTGCTATAGACAGCCTCTCTACTGGCTACTTGGCGATTAGCTACTTAGTTATAATCTGTTTTGTTATAACCTGCACAGTTAGCTTTGGCAGCCAAGCAAATTCGTGGCAAAGCAGCGAATATATCAAGAAAAGCTTCTATGAAGTTGCTCTTGGCAGTGAATATGGCGACCACGTTAATGACGGGCTGCGAAAGTGGCAACAACCGTTACGGATATATGTCGAGCATCAAGTGCCCGACAAAGCGCTACACCAAGAATTACTGATTGCACAAATTTCGCACTTATCGGCAATAACCAACTTAGACATTGAGCTAACCAATAATAAAGCACAAGCCAATGTTCACTACTATTTTACCAATCAAGCGAAGCTCAAACCTTTAGTTTTAAAAAAACTTGGTGCCAAGGCAGCTGAGCATCTGTTTAGCAGTGTCTGCATTGCCAGTATCAAGACCAATAAAAAAAACCACATTGTATTCGCCTATATTTTCATTCCGGTTGATTTAGCACGTTTTCACGGCAAGTTAATCTCTTGCATTGTTGAGGAAATCACCCAAACGCTTGGCTTAGTACGAGACTCTGACTTAGTGTTTCCTTCTATTTTTAATGATCGCAGTAAAAATGCCTTACTGACCGGACTCGATGAAATCTTATTACGCCTGCTTAGTGAAGAGTCAATAAAACCTGCAATGACAAAACAGCAACTTGAACCGTTACTAAGCGCTATCCTTAAACGGTATCGCGCTGCTGGACTGATAAAATCGGCTCAACAACGAGTGATCAAAGGCAAGCTATATCAAATGTTAGGTTATCGGCGAGCTAAGTGAATTGATTGCCTAATGTGAGCAGGCTTGAGACAGCGATGCTTATACCCGTGGCGATAAATCTACAGGTTTTGTAACGGCTTAAAATCCTATCTGCTGCGTTACGCTCAATCACACACGCCAGCTATTGCTCAATCGCGCGCCTTGTACCTAGAGTTTTACTCATACCACAAATTCAAGCATTTCCAATGCTCACGGGTATATACCTTGTTATCACACCACGTATATCGTATATTACTAATGTGCGATATACATTAACAATGAAGACATTAGCAATAAAGACATTGCTGGTAAATTACCGAGGGGAACCGGCTATTACTCGCATCGACAAGTTGTATAAAAAATCATTACTCACCCCACTAAGTAGAACACAATTTAAACAACAACAACGAGAAATAACATGACAGACTTCACACCTATATCCGCCCTAGTTGGCGGTGGTTTTTTAGGGCTAGCCGCTTTAATTTTATTAAAATTTAATGGTCGCATCGCCGGAATTTCTGGCGTTATCGGTGGCGTTTTGCAACCCACTGGCGACAAGGATTGGCGTTGGCTATTTCTTATTGGCATCATGCTTGGCCCGCTATTAGCTACCCCTTTTACTGAACGCGTCGATATTACATTGGACGCTAGTTGGGCCTTAATTATCAGCGCAGGATTTTTAGTGGGGATCGGTAGTAGTTTAGGTTCTGGGTGCACCAGCGGCCATGGCATTTGCGGCATTGGCCGCTTGTCACCTCGTTCACTTGTCGCGACCTTAATATTTATGGTTATTGCTGCCCTCGTGGTTTTTGTTATGACACATTGGTTAGGAGCTTAAAAATGAAATTAGTTACTGCACTAATCGCTGGCTTGCTATTTGGCTTTGGGCTGAGTATTTCACAAATGGTTAATCCACAAAAAGTACTTAATTTTTTAGACATTAGCGGTAATTTCGACCCTAGCCTTGGGCTAGTTATGGTCGGTGCTTTACTGGTTTTTGGTAGCGGATATCACCTACTAATTAAGCCAAAGTCACAACCATTACTGGCAGCCGAATATTGCCTGCCTAGCGCTAAAGCTATTGACAAGCCACTGGTTGTTGGCGCGATAATATTTGGTTTAGGCTGGGGCTTAGTTGGTATATGTCCCGGGCCAGCACTTGCCAATGTTTTAAGCGGAGAGATTAAGATTCTGGGCTTTATAGCGGCCATGTTAATTGGCATGAAAATATCAGGCAGACTCACTCGACTTTTAACTTAGAATAGCCTTTACTAGAGATACAGATTGATTTAACGCTTCGCTTTATTGCATCTTGACCTCGTTTATTGATCACTAGATAATGCAGTTTTTAATTCCACAGGTTATATCAATGCTTCAATTTTTTCGTGTTGTGAGTATGCTCGAAGGCTGTTCTTATTTAGCAATACTAAGTGTAACGCTTGGCTTTATAAGCCGCGACTTTGTTTCTCAACTGGGCATGCTGCACGGCATATTATTCATGATCTATTTATTGTTGTTTTCGACGGTATCACGCCAACAAAAATGGTCGTTAGTCACCCATTTATCTTTATTTGCAGCCTCAATTGTACCTTTCGCTTTTATTGCTGTGGAGTTTTTCTTGAGTCGGCAACTGGCACCCAAAAAGCCAGTTAGCGTATAATACCAATGACACAAATTATCTATATTTTACCAGTGACTTAATATTATTATGACAAGAACAGCAGCGGCGTTACATATTTTAGTAAAGCACAAAGAGCAAGCCGAGGATATTTTAGCCAAGCTTAAAAAGGGCGCTAAATTTCAAACTCTTGCAAAAAAGCACTCCACCTGCCCATCGGGAAAAAATGGAGGAAGCTTAGGAGAATTTAAAAAAGGCACCATGGTCCCCGCTTTTGATAAGGCCTGCTTTAGCGGTGAGATCTCAACGCCAATGTTAGTGAAAACCAAACATGGTTGGCATGTGATTAAAGTGCTTTATCGGACCTAGATTTAACGGACATAAATTTAACAGACATAGATTTAACGGACATAGGCTTAACGGCAGTTTTGCAGGGAGCAAATAAAACTTACGTCGCTGCGCTAGCCAACAGTGCCATTGCTGAGAAAACACTCAACACTAATCTGTTCTTTTGTATTGAAAGCTAGCGCTAAACAATGGTTGGTTGATTGTACATATGACCTAATCGTATTCACCACCACTGATAAACTCACTGACTTTTATAAAATTAATCCCGGTGGCATTGGCTTGGTCGAAGATATCCTTAACCTGTTGATGTACTAGCGTATAACTGGGGCATGCCTTAGCAAGTCTAAAAATAAGGCGTTGCTCTTGTGCAATGCTGTCTAATACTGCTTCACAAAGATAAAATCTATCTACAGAATATTCAATATCATCTTCATCTTCATCTTCATCTTCATCTTCATCTTCATCTTCATCTTCATCTTCATCTTCATCTTCATCTTCATCTTCATCTTCATCTTCATCTACATCTTCGTCGTCTTCGTCAAAGTAAATTTCAGATTTGTCGATATCTAAACAATCCAAGCTGCCGAAAAAATTTAACAGCATGTATTGCTCATGCCAGTTTTCGTCATCGTCAACAAATACCGCCGGATAAAATTGCAAATTATCAATATCAAATAACTGCAGTAACTCATAAATTCGTCGATCTATTAAAAAGTCACCAGCCGCGACCATGACATCATTAATTGACTGCTTTTTACGAGATTTTTTATACATTCCTTTATCAGTATTTTCAAAAAAGGCTGGTCCGCCAGTTCTTGATAACTTTTGATAGGTCCAATTGCGATCTTCAGTTTCTTGAAACGGTGTCAAATATGATGAATTGCCGTAATCGTTAAAGATAAAATAATATTGGTCGTTATATTTGCTCATGTTACTTCCTTGTCAATTTAGCCAACTCAATTAGGCTGCTGTTATCTTGGCGCTATATTAGGTTTTTAACAAGTTCCATTTTGATCGCCTTCGGTAGTATCAGCAACAAAAAAGCGAGCACCACTTTCGCAGTACTCGCTTTGATCAATTGTTAGCGGACTTAGCCGCTAATCGCTGAGGATCATTAATGAAGTTGGTTAATGTAATTCTGCCTTATTTAAATCCCTGTTCCATTCTTAATCTTGGGTCTTCCTTATTGTAGCGGCATAGTTAATTTGGTCTTCAAAATAAACTAAGTCCCAACAGGGAGCTAGGCACTTAGATTTACGTAGCGACACTACGATCGACTGATCAGGGCATCGATAAATTGCTCATAATCAAAATTGCTGTCGGGGTAACGGACCTCGAAGTCAATGTAAAGGGTGTGTTTGAAGCCGGCGTCGGTAACAATAATAAAATCACCATGCAGGTGCGCTTCGCGATCAAGGCGTGACCAGATGAATTGGTTGATCTCCGGGAGCCCCGACGGCAAATGCAAGTTGGAGCTGTCGCTGGGTAGGCACTGTAGATATCATGCAATCGCTCACTAAGCGCAGTCAGGGCTTTTTTACGACGATATCTGTTTAAATCAGTGACCACTGGATATTCCAGCTAAAGTTTAAGCATAGCATATTACCCAGTAATCCTCGCCTTGTAGGGCGATGCTTACTGCACCAGCAGATAGAAGTAGACTTTATTGTATCGACGGCGAGAATTCGGCCGAGGTACTGGCAAAGTAATGAGTAAAATGGCTTTTAATAACTAGAAATGACAATTGCTAAATAAGAATTGTTATCTTTGTGAGGTGGTATAACCAACTGAACCACCTCTGGGTTTTGCATGTTTAACGCACAATACATATGCTCTCAAATGCATCGCCTTATGTGCAATGTATCAAACTAAACTGAAATATTGATGTGCCTTAGAAATAAGCTATCAAACTCCTTATTTTTCTTCATTTAGTAGCAACGGCACTACAGCGGAGGTTGCAGCAATTTTTACACATATAAGCTGTACTAACTCAAACTTGAGTTGGCACTTTCAAATTTAGAACGCTATCTAATCTTACAATCTAATGACTGGATTGTGCGCAGAGCGCAAGTTAATGAATATTACAACTAATGTCTGCTTTGTCTCGGTTAAGCCGTAACGTCTTTCCAGGCAAGAGATGTTACCTTCAACCCCAGCCCGGAAGTCGCACAGTTTTTTATAAACCCAGTTGCTTTTTACCATGTCTTTTACGTGGAGACCGCGCTTTTTATGGAAAGGTGCGTCGTTAACGTCCATCCCTTTCACTTTGTTCAAGTTGTCTGTGCTGGCATAACAACCGTCTACGGCTACCTGTTGGGGGACTCTGCCATAAATATGTTTCTGTCTTTCAATCATTGGACACAATATTTTTAAATTCAGACACAGAGAAAACCCCATAAAAGCCAATATTAAATAGACGACAGCGCCAGTCAGAAAGAAAATATTTAACTACTTTGATCCCAGCTCTTCTGCACGATCATAAGCCGCATTTACCGCGCCTTCTACAATGGTGATAAGCCCTTCACTAGCAAAGTAATTTAGCGCGCTTTCTGTAGTGCCACTAGCTGATGTTATCTGGTTTCTCAGTTCAGATAGCTTATTTTGCGAGGAAATTGCCAGCTGTGCAGCACCCAGTGCTGTTTGACAAGTCAATCTGTGTGCATCCTCTTCTGATAATCCCAATTCAGTTCCCGCTTTAATCATCCCTTCCATCATTAGAAAGAAGTAAGCAGGGCCGCTGCCAGATAATGCTGTAACGGTATTGATTGCTTCTTCTTCATATACTTCGATGCAATCGCCGCAAGACTGAGCCACCATCATAGCCTGTTGTTTCTGTTCAGCGGTGGTGTTTTCATTGGCAAATAAACCGGACATACCATAACCTATAAGAGCAGAAATGTTAGGCATCAAGCGTACAACAGCTGAATTTTTCCCTAATTTTTCTTCAAGCTGAGACATATTAATTCCAGCTGCAATAGAGATAAACACCTTACCTTCTGTATGACAGTGGACAGAAATCTCAGTAGCTACAACGTTAATCACTTGTGGTTTCACCGCCAAAATAATGATGTCGGCTCTCTGTACAGCTTCCGCTGTATTGGTTGTGGTTAAAACACCAAGATTTGCTGTTAGATTCTCCGCTTTCTCAGTGGACGGATCAGACACCGTGATATTAGTGGGGGCTTGACCCTTTGCGATAAGCCCACTGATCATTGCACTAGCCATGTTTCCACCGCCAATAAATGCTATCGTAGTCAATGTAGTGTTCATGTCATTTCCTTTAGAATTTAGTAATAATTGTCACGCCTGGAATACTTGGCTGATCCATAGTAGTGAGAGCTTCGATGGATTGCTCGAGATTGATTGTGCGGCCTAATAGTTTCTGAGGCTCCAACTTACCCGACAGCATCATGGCCAACATCGCGTCATAACGGTAAGCCTGCATTCCATGGCTACCGATAATCTCCAGTTCATTAGCAATTACTTTATCCATTGGGATTTGAGGATTAGCATGATCAGCCAATAGTAAACCAACTTGAATATGCTTCCCTCGCTTCCTCAAGCTCTTGATTGAATTCACACAGGTCATTGGATGGCCTAACGCATCCAAAGATACGTGAGCACCACCTTTAGTAATTTCAGCCACCGCTTCAATAACACTGGCGACCTTGTTGGCATTGATCGTCGCTACTGCGCCCAACGAACGTGCAAGCTCAAGCTTGTCATCCGCAATATCAATCGCAATCACGTTGGCACCAATCGCATTGGCAATCATTACAGCAGACAGCCCAACACCACCACAGCCGTGTACAGCTACCCATTGACCGGCAGACACTTTACCTTGGTCGACAACGGCACGAAATGAGGTCACAAACCGACAACCCAGGCTAGCGGCAGTCGCATAATCTAGATCTTCAGGAAGAGTTACTAGATTAACGTCGGCGTTATCGATCGAAACATACTCTGCGAATGAGCCCCAATGGGTAAAGCCCGGCTGGGTTTGACTGCCACAAACCTGATGGTTACCAGAGTGACATTCAGGGCAAGATCCGCAGCCATTCACGAAGGGAACCGTGACTCGATCACCTACTTTAAACCGGCCTACTTTGCTACCCACAGCCTCCACAACACCAGCAAACTCATGACCTGGTATGTGGGGAAGCTGAATATCCGGATCATGGCCCATCCAACCATGCCAATCACTCCGGCATACACCTGTCGCCTTGACCTTTACAACTACACCGTGCGGTTCTGGTGTAGGATCTGCAACTGTCATAATTTTTGGTGCAATGGAAAAGTTTTCGTAAACAACTGCTTTCATAATGTCTCTGCCTCTAGGGTTACCAATGAATTTACATTAACTAATATCGTACTATTCTGCCCTGAAATTACATTGCTTTTTTTAACTGTAACCCTTACCAAATAGAAAGAAACCACTCAAAATATAATTAAAGTTGAAATGTTTATGACTAACAAAAAAGAAAGCAGGCAGAACACACCGGATTGACTACTTCATATAATATTAATGGAGTGGCAAACTCAAAACTCATAATTGACAATGCGAAGTGAATAAGCGCTATCAACCTCAGAATCAATTCCAGGATAAAGAGGTACAATCCCAATTCTGAGATACATCAAATAAGATCTTATGAGCCAGCTGTAAATAATCGATTAGATTTGGCTGAGTTCCCATGATAAAAAACAAACATCAGGGTCATTACTCGCGGATAGTTATTCAATTCCCATTAACAAACGGGGCAATAAAAGTAACAGTCAATACAACGGGAAGAAGTCCTAAACAAATAAAGCGAAGGCGGGCTTCAGATACTCACTGAACTTAGAGCTGCCCACTGGACCTGCCATATAGAGTAATGGAGGGCAATGAGGAGTAATATGCCCCAACCCCAGGTTGGTACCGATACCAATCCCATTGGCTATGTTCCCGTTAACTGTGTCTGTGTAATTAATTATTAAATATCAATCAATTAAATTTTTTAGTAAACTTAGCTACGAGCACCAAGGTCCCGCTTTAAGTTGCCTCTCTATAAATACCTGTTAGGAAAAAAATTCAGGGACGAATTTTTAGATTTCCGCGCAGCGTAGCCAAGGATGGCGCAGGTAGGGCGACGCAGGATGCCAAAGCCGAGACGCGCATTGAAATCGGTTCCGTTAAGACAGGTATTTATAGGGAGATCAGCAACTAACACGGGTCGCCTTTCTTTTTACTTATTCTTTGGCGAAGCAAAGAAAAGTAACTGGTGTGCTTACGCCAAAGTTAAGAGTGAGGGAATATATAAAGCACATCCAACATCCGCCAGACTTAATTGGTAGCCACACTTAACTACAACATAGCCAATCCCATTAATTAAGTGATCACTTGTGCTTGATACAAACCATTTAGCCTGCGTTGCTCTCATTCCTAATAGCTAGCTATTACTCAATCGAGCGCCTTTTCTAAATTATTTATTTCCACGCACAACAAGATCATACATTTAATGTAATTGGTATGACTATTACCGCAAAGTGGATTGGATGCACTCCCTGAACCATCGTTACTGGAAAATATCATACGTCTCAGGTTTGAAATTATCTTGAATAATTTCGATTGAAACAAATAAAAAACTGAAATATTATTTCAATATATAAAACCAAAGAGAAGATACTTCCAATGGAGAAGCTAAGCAGGGTAGACATTGATATTTTGGGGCATTTGCAACGAAATGGACGAATGACAAATTCAAAACTCGCAGCAGAGCTATCACTGAGTGAAACACCTTGCTGGCGACGGCTCAAAAAACTAGAAGATGAAGGGTATATCGAGAGTTACCAGGCCAATCTTGATCGACGAAAACTAGGCTATGGGGTAATGGCCTTTGTCCAACTGACCTACATAGAGCATGATGAAGATACAACCAAAACCTTCGAAGAGGTTATTCAGAACTGTGATAATGTTCTGTCATGCCACAACACTACTGGCGAAGCCGACTTCTTATTACAGGTGGTAGCAAAAGACCTCGATGACTACAGCCGATTTGTAGATAAAGTCCTGAGAAAACTAGCAGGCATTTCAGCAATCAGGTCCAATATATCTCTGAGAGAGCTAAAATCATCCAGCCGACTACCTCTTTCTTAGTGATTAGCTGTAACGGAGCATCTTATATGGAATGAGGATATAAAATTTGTATCCGATATCAGGATCAAGCGTTTTTCAGAGTATCCTTTGACTTCATTCAAATAACCACCTAACCATACTTCATCGTATTGATATGTTCGAAGGCTTGTTTAGTGATCGACAATGTGCTGCCAATCGGCATAGCCTGGAAGCAACATATCTTCTGGCTTGCTTCCGTGACCTCGAATGAATTTGGGACACTCATAAAAATCTCATTGAAATAAAAAACAAAGAGAAAAATTGTAAGCTTTAGATCCCCCTGATCACAAAAAAGCGAGCACCACTTTCGCAGTACTCGCTCTCATCAATTGTTAGCGGCCTTAGCCGCTAATCACAAGCTCCCCGTTAAAGGTACTCGTCAATTGGTACACATGAACAATGTAAGTGGCGATCGCCGTATACATCATCGATGCGGTTAACCGTTGGCCAGAACTTGTTAGCACGAACTTCTGCGGTTGGGAATACAGCCACTTCACGGTCATACGCACGGTTCCATGTTGGATCCATGATGTCGTCTAACGTGTGCGGTGCGTTATGCAGTGGGTTATCAGTTTCGTTCCACTCGCCTGACTCAACCTTTGCAACTTCTTTGCGAATAGCAATAAGTGCATCAATTAAACGGTCGATTTCAACCTTAGACTCAGACTCAGTAGGCTCGATCATTAACGTGCCAGCAACCGGGAAAGACATGGTTGGTGCATGGAAACCATAATCGTTCAAACGCTTAGCGATGTCCATTTCTGTCACGCCAGATGCTTCTTTAAGTGGACGCAAATCAACAATACACTCGTGCGCTACGTAACCGCCGCGACCTGAGAATAAAATTGGGTAGTGCTCACTTAAGCGGGCTTTAAGGTAGTTAGCGTTTAAGATAGCCAATTGCGTTGACTGACGTAAACCTTCGTTACCTAACATGGTGATGTACATCCACGTAATAGGTAAGATGCTCGCTGAGCCGTATGGTGCTGCAGATACTGCGCCATTACCGCTGTCTGGTCCTTCAAGGTCAACCACACTGTGGTTAGCCACAAAAGGTGCCAAGTGAGATTTAACACCGATAGGACCCATACCAGGACCGCCGCCGCCATGAGGAATAGCGAAAGTCTTGTGCAAGTTAAGGTGCGATACGTCAGCGCCGATGCTACCTGGTGACGTTAAGCCAACCTGTGCATTCATGTTCGCGCCGTCAAGGTAAACCTGACCGCCGTGGCTGTGGATGATGTCACAAATTTCTTTGATCGTTTCTTCGTATACGCCGTGCGTCGATGGGTAAGTGATCATGATGCATGATAAGTTTTCTGATAACTCTTCGGCCTTAGCACGAAGGTCGTCCATGTCAACGTTACCTTCTGCATCACAAGCGGTAACCACAACTTTTTGACCAGCCATTTGAGCTGAAGCAGGGTTAGTACCGTGTGCAGACGCAGGGATTAGACAGATGTTACGATGTGCATCACCACGAGACTCGTGGTATTTTTGAATCGCTAACAAACCAGCGTATTCACCTTGAGCACCCGAGTTAGGCTGCATACAAATAGCATCATAACCAGTGATGTTAACTAACCAATCTGACAATTCATCAATCATCTCAATATAACCCGATGCCTGCTCCTGTGGGCAGAATGGGTGCATGTTGGCGAACTCGTTCCAGCTAACTGGCAGCATTTCTGCAACCGCGTTTAGCTTCATGGTACAAGAGCCCAATGAAATCATTGAGTGGTTAAGGGCTAAATCTTTGCCCTCAAGACGACGGATATAACGCATCATCTCTGTTTCAGAGTGATAGCTGTTAAATACCGAGTGCGTTAGGTACTCAGAGGTACGAACTAATGTATCGCTAAATGAATTACCGCTAACGTCGCTGTCTAACTGTGCAACATCAAGACCATGACCAGCGCCTAAGATAATGTCGAATAATTTAGCAACATCGTCACGAGTCGTTGTTTCATCAAGGCTGATACCAACCTGATCAGCGAGATCTCGACGGAAGTTAACGCCAGCTTCAACGCCAGAAGCGATAATTTCGTTTTTGTTAGCAACATTTAACGTGATGGTGTCAAACCAAGTGTCGTTTGCTAGCTTAATGCCTTTCGCTACTAGGCCGTTAGCCAAAATAGTCGTTAAGCGGTTGATGCGTGTTGCGATGTTTTTCAGGCCTTTAGGACCGTGATAAACCGCGTAGAACGACGCCATGTTCGCTAGCAGTACCTGAGCGGTACAAATGTTTGAGTTGGCTTTTTCGCGGCGAATGTGTTGCTCACGAGTTTGCATAGCCATGCGTAGTGCAGGCTTGCCACGAGTATCTTTAGATACACCGATAATACGGCCAGGAGTTGAACGCTTGTGCTTGTCACGAGTTGCAAAGAATGCAGCGTGAGGACCACCAAAGCCCATTGGTACACCAAAGCGCTGGCTATTACCAAACACAACATCAGCACCCATTTCACCAGGCGACTTAAGCATAGTTAGCGCCATGAAATCAGCGGCAACAGCAACAACGGCTTTTTTAGCCTGCAGATCAGCGATTAGCTGCTCAATGTCGTCAACGCCACCATTTGAGGCAGGGTAGCTTAGCATTGCGCCAAATACGTCGTGGTTTAACGCGTCTTGTGCAGGGCCAACGATTACATCATAACCAAAGGTACCGGCGCGAGTATTAATCACGTCTAATACTTGTGGGTGAATGCCATCACTGACGAAAAATAAGTTTGATTTTTTGTTTTTAGAAACACGCTTAGCCAGACCCATTGCTTCAGCACCGGCTGTTGCTTCATCTAGTAATGATGAGCTAGCAAGTTCTAAACCGGTTAAATCCATGGTTAACTGCTGGAAGTTAAGAATAGCTTCTAAACGACCTTGAGCGATTTCTGGTTGGTAAGGCGTGTATGCCGTGTACCAGCCTGGATTTTCTAGCACGTTACGTAAAATAACGTTAGGTACGTGAGTATTGCTATAACCCATACCGATATGCGTGGTTAATACTTGGTTTTTGTCTGCCAAAGTACGTAAATAACTTAACGCTTCAACTTCGGTACGGCCACTGCCAACATTTAGCCCATCTTTTAATAAAATAGATTCAGGAACAATCTTTTTCGTCATGTCCTCTAATGAATCAGCGCCAATGTGAGCAAGCATTTCTTGTTGCTGCTGAGCATCTGGCCCGATGTGACGAGCGATAAATTCGTTTTTGTTTTCTAACTCGGTTAACGAAGGTAAGCGGGTCATGGTAACTGTCTTCCTAAAGCAGGGGCCGCACCAATATAATGAGTACAGCCAAATATAAAAACAAAGCCCCTTAGCGAGGCTGAAGGGGCTTTTATTTGTTAGCGATTAATCTTCTTCGATTGTCGCTTGATAGCCTTCTGCGTCGAGCAGATTTTCAATTTCTGAAACGTCGCTCGCTTTAATTTTGAACATCCAACCGTCGGTGAACGCGGCAGAGTTAACTAATTCAGGAGCGTCTTCTAGCTCTTCGTTAATTGCAACGATTTCGCCAGAAATTGGGCAATAAATATCAGAAGCTGCTTTTACTGACTCAGCAACTGCAACATCTTCACCGGCATCTAGGGTGTCACCAACATCAGGTAAATCAACAAAGACCATGTCGCCAAGTAAGCCTTGAGCGTGATCAGAAATACCTACAGTGTAAATGCCGTTGCCTTCGTCACGGATCCATTCGTGAGAGTTAGCAAATTTAAGTTCAGCTGGGATATTGCTCATGGGTTTTATCCTTTATAATTTTTTTATTAGCTGGCGCGGCATCGCACGCCAACCTGAATTAATGTAAATACATACTTTATTAGACAATTACGTTTTGACGAAAATAACCGCTTCACAGTTAAACTTAGCTCTGCGCGACCACCTTCACTATCAAACGATAGCTAATAATAACTTATTTTCAATTTAAAATACTTTTTTTCCGTTGCGTACGAAGCCTGATTTGACCACTTGTACATCAACAAATTTCTTACGCATTTCAACCTGTGCTGTTTCGCCGATTGAACGTGGCACTCGAGCCATCGCAACACTAAAGCCAAGAGTCGGTGAGAACGTACCAGAAGTGATTACACCTTCTTGCTCAACACCTTCGCTGTCTTTAAAGACAACGCGTTGGCCAGTTCGTAAAACACCTTTAGCTTCCATCACTAAGCCAACCTGCTTGTGCAGTTCGCCAGATTCTTTTTGTGCGACTAAGGCGTCACGACCGATAAAGTTACGATCTTCAGGTTTCCACGCCACTGTCCACGCCATGTTAGCCGCTAGTGGTGAAACACTTTCGTCCATATCTAGGCCGTATAAGTTCATGCCAGCTTCTAAACGCAAGGTATCACGTGCGCCAAGACCACATGGGCGTACTTCAACTTCAAGCAATTTCTGCCACATGTCGACAGCTTGCTCTTGCGGCATAATAATTTCGTAACCGTCTTCACCGGTATAACCGGTAGTAGCAACAAATAAGTCACCGCTTGCAATACCAAAGAATGGGCCAATGCCTTCTAATTTAGCATTTAGCTCAGCATCGAATAATTTGCCTGCTTTTTCTTTAGCGTTAGGACCTTGAACAGCAATCATCGACAGTTCAGGTAATTCAGTTACTGCTACTTCAAAGTTAGCGGCTTGGGTGTTGATCCACGCCATGTCTTTAACACGAGTCGCTGAGTTAACCACTAAGCGGTAGTAGTTATCAGTAATAAAGTAGGTGATAAGGTCATCGATCACACAGCCCTGCTCATTTAACATGCCACCGTACATTGCTTTACCTTCAACGGTAAGCTTAGCTACATCGTTTGCTAGTAACTTGCGTAAGAAATCTTTCGCTTGTACGCCTTTGATATCAACAACGGTCATGTGAGAAACGTCAAACATGCCTGCGTCTTGGCGAACTGCATGATGTTCTTCTATTTGAGAGCCGTAATTAATTGGCATTTCCCAACCGTGAAAGTCGACCATTTTTGCGCCAGCTTCAATGTGCTTATCAAATAATACAGTTTGTTGAGCCATGAGAGATCCTTAATATTTGTTATCTACATCACGTCGTTAAATAAAGATTATTGACGGTGTCGTTTTTTTAAGATGGCCAATTATAACTATTTTTTAACCTAAATACCAAAGACAAATTCTAATGACCAACCCCACCTACAGATTAGAAAAACTAATGATTAGACAAGTTAATCTCACTTGAGAAATGATCAATAAACACTCCAAGGGCACGGATAACGTACAGTTTAGTAAATGAATTCAACTGCTTTCGATTAGTTAATCCTGTGGTGCAAGTAAATAAACTCAAGATAAGTGCTTTAATCGCTGCGTTTAAAAAACTGTTAATAGTTAGATATCAATAATTTTAACTCAATGAATATGTTACAAAAAAGTTACTAAACCCACCTTAATGTCGTAATTAGAAAGGTAACTAAGTCCTAATAATGGGTTTAGCTAGCTCAGGCAAATTATCGGTTAGCCCCATCGCGTGACGGATAAAGATATCTTTGACAGGATCAATATTATCAACGGCCACCAGCGCTAAGTCTCGCACCAATTTCTTAACGGGATGACTGCCGCTAAATAATCGCTTGAGTCCTTCCATGGTGGCGATCATTTGTGTGGCATCTGCTTTGCGCCAACGCTCGTAACCGCGCAAATTAGCCAGTTCACCAATGTCTTTTCCTGCGCCATGGTTCTCAATGACTATTTGCGCCAATGCTGCCCCGTCGAGCAAACCAAGATTAACACCAAGCCCCGCTAGCGGATGAATGGTATGTGCGGCATCGCCAACTAGTGCAATGCGCTGTTTGGCAAAAGAGCGGGCGTAGCGCATTTTAAGTGGGAATATTGCGCGGGCAGATTTTAGCTGGCAGTAACCAAGGCGATTATCAAACGCGGTGGTTAGGCGACGGTTAAATTCCAGTTCGTCGCATTGTGCCAACTCTTGCGCTAATTCAGGTGATAGTGACCACACGATCGAGCTCAGGTTTTGTTCCGAGCTGCCACTATTGCGCTCAAGGCTTTGTCCCCGCTCAGGGCTTTGTCCCCGCTCAAGGCTGACCTGCTGTTGCGGGTTCGCCAAGGGTAAGAAAGCTAAAGGGCCATCAGGTAAAAATACCTGACGAGCGGTTTGTTGATGTGCTAAATCGGTTTCAATAGTTGCTACCAAAGCGTGATGGCCATAATCCCAACTGGTTAGTGGAATATCGGCCTTGGTCCGTAACCAAGAGTTAGCACCGTCGGCGCCAACCACTAATTTAGCCGTTAAAGACTCGCTGCCACCGGCATCATTAGCCAGAGTTAACCAGGCTTCTTTGTCGCCAAAAGCAATATTTTGACATTGATACGGATGATACAAGGTAATGTTGGTTATTTGCTCAGCTCGCTGCCATAAAGCGGCTTGAATCACCGAGTTTTCGACAATGGTGCCTAACGATTCACAGCGAAGTTGTGCGGCATTAAATGAAATTTTACCAAAACTGTCTTTGTCCCACACCTCCATCGCTTGATAAGGCTGATGGCGGCGGGCAACAATACTTGGCCAAACATTAAGTCGGCTTAAAATATTTTGGCTAGACTGGCTTAACGCACTAACCCGCATATCATGGGCGCACGGCAATGACAGTTCGGGGGTTTTAGGCTCGATCACTGCAATAGTTAACTCGCTGTCGGCCAAGGCACAGGCTAATGCCAGCCCAACCATGCCACCGCCAACTATCGCAACATCAAAAGATTGAATATTCATTAATTAGTTATTTCCATCATAGAGCTGTATGTATAAAATCAGGCCAATGCTTAACGGCTAGGTGCTAAGTCAGGCGTTGTAGCGCGCCAACCCAGCATTTGGTAAGCCACAGGACGCTTTAACGCAGGCACGCAGCGCGTTAGTTGCAACGCAACATTGCGTCCCATCACTAGTGAACAATGATTATTTGAAAAAATCGAGACCAGTCCGCTGGTCGCCAGCACGCTGTGATCTCGGTCTTGTTCACGGGCTTGGCGGTAATTATCTAACACCCCAAACTGACCAATGTCCTGCTGGTTAAGCACCGCTTGTCTAATGTCACTGATTAATTGCGCGACATCACGCAAACCTAAATTAAAACCTTGGCCAGCAATAGGATGTAACGCTTGCGCCGCATTGCCAATAATCGCGGTGCGATGATGCACCAACTGGCAAGACAACGTGACCACCAGCGGATAACTCACCCGCTGCCCAGCTTGCTCGATAGTGCCAAGCCGATAACCAAAGGCTTGTTGCAATGCCGCCAAAAAATCGGGTTCTGACAAGGCCATCACCGAAGCAACCCTCTCGCTCGCCATTGACCAAACCAACGACATTCGCCCCTGACTCATTGGCAACAATGCTAAGGGGCCCTCATCGGTAAACCGCTCGTAGGCTTTACCTAAATGTGGCTGCGATGTAGTGACATTGGCAATAATGGCTGACTGATTAAACTGACTTTGTTCGCTGCTGATATTAAGCAAGCGCCGCACAGTTGAGCCTCCACCGTCGGCAGCCACCAGTAATTTTGCCGACAATATCTCGCCACCTTGCAAGGTGACATTAACTTGTGATTGTTGTTGCTCAATCGCGACAATGCTGTTGGGCCGAAACCAACTAATACTGTTATTTTCATTAGTGCTTGTTTCGGCTATTTTTTGATGCAACAGTTGCCCGCTTTGCGCTAATTCAACCACATAACCTAAGGCGGGCAATTGATAATCTGCGGGATTTAAATTGGTCTGGCCAAAGTGAGAGCGGTCACTTACCTCAATGTCTGCAATTGGCGTTACTATTTTTTGATAGGCAGTCCACAGGCCAAGTTGTTCTAAAATTTGCCGCGAGCCATAAGACAGCGCAATCACCCGAGCATCAAACCCAGGGTGCGAATCATCATTAGCGGAGGCTTCGATTATCGCAATTTTAAAGGGCTGATCTGGCCCTAACAAATAACTCAAACCCCAAGCCAGCGTCGCGCCAGCCATGCCACCACCGTTAATGATTAAATCAAAATGTTGTTTGTTGTCTACCAATGTCTTAAACCTGTCTCATGGTTGTTTTTTCAGCGTAGAGGTGTTCTTACGCTAAAACTGAAATTAAGCCTGCGCCATCAAGGCTTCAATGTCGTCGATGGTTTTAACAACATCCTTGCTTAATATTTCGTTACCATCGACGGTTACCAGCAAATCGTCTTCAATGCGAACACCAATGCCGTGCCACTTAGGGTCAACATCGGCATCACGGTCTATATACAGCCCTGGCTCAATCGTTAGGGTCATGCCCGGCTCTAAAATACGGCCGCGGTCTGCCGTTTTATAATCACCAACATCATGCACATCAATACCAATCCAGTGTCCCAGACCATGCATGTAAAATTGCTTGTAAGCTTGGTCATTCACCAACTGTACAAAGTCACCTTTAAGAATGCCAAGATCGAGCAAGCCTTGGGTGAAAATTGCAATAACCGCGTCTTGAGCATCTTTAATGGTCGCACTTGGTTTGACCATAGCAATTGCCGCCAGTTGCGCGTCAAGTACTAGTTGATAAATCGCACGCTGTTCGTCTGAAAACTTGCCATTAACTGGAAAGGTTCGCGTAATATCGGCAGCATAGCCCAAATATTCACAACCGGCGTCAATTAACACTAAGTCGCCATCATTAAGCACCGACTCGTTTTCGGTATAATGTAAAATACAGGCATTATCACCGCCACCGACAATAGTATTGTAAGCGGCAAATCGAGCAGCGTTGACCGTGAATTCATGCAATATTTCGGCTTCGATCTGATATTCAAACATGCCAGGTTTGATAAAGGACATAGCTCTGGTATGGGCGCCAGCTGAAATAACCCCAGCGCGGCGCATAGTTGCCACTTCTTGGGCTTGTTTAAACAGGCGCATTTCGTCAAGAATTAACCTTAAATCGATATGAGTTGCCGGCGCGCGCCAATTTTGTCTAGCGCCTGCGCGCAAATCACGCATCAACTTGGCCACCTGCGCATCATTGTCGGTCGATTCACCGTGGCAGCTATAAAAGGTCTGACAACCATTAACTAGTTCAGGCAGTTGCTGGCTCAATTGACTAATCGACAACGCTTGGTCGACTTCCAATTGTTTAACAGCTTCAACCTGACCTAAACGACGGCCATGCCAAATTTCTTGCAACTTATCTTTATCGCGGTTAAAAAGCACCGTGCTGGTAACGCCGTCTTTTTTGACCAATAACAGCACCGCATCAGCCTCGGTGAAACCACTGAGGTAATAGAAATAACTATTTTGACGAAAGTGATACTCGGTATCATGACTACGCACTTTTTCAGTGGCAGCAAAGATAATTGCCGCACTGTTGTCTGCCATCTGCTCGAACAGCGCTTTACGGCGCCCGCTAAAGAAAAGTTGATTTATCATTAATGTAGTTTCTTATCCGTTGTAGTGATTTTAGGGCCTTTGTCATCCGCTGATGCAGCTGGTTTGTGACCAAGTTCACTAAAACATAAAATTGCGCAAACCCGAACATATTCAATGATTTCTTCCAGCGATTGCTCGGCTTCTTCGTTGTCTTCAATCTCGGTATCTAATTTAGCAATCTGATTTAGATCAGCCAACGCCTCTTTGACATCTTTTGACAGCTCTTTGCCAGACTCGTTACCTATTGCCAAGCCAGTCAGAAAACTTTCAGTCCATTGGGCCACAGATTTTGCACGCTCGTTAAGGTATTGTTCGTCGTCAGCAATTAACAAACGTACTTGATAATCTTGAGCTGAAAATTCGGCACTGGCGTTATCGAACGCTTGCTGCATCATTTTTTTCAAATCAATTGGTAGTGCAATGCCATCGTTCATTAAGTCGTTAAAAGCACCATACCAGCTGTTATCAGCTAGGTTGATACCGCCACAAATTAAGCCGCAAACAATGCCATGGCTCTCGCTGGCGGTAGCGCCTAGTTCGGCCATTTTTAAACTGCTGGTTAGTTGTTGCCAAGTCACTTGTGTCATTTCTTTAATCCTAAAAACTGTGTTTAACCTATTGCCGTTATTCTATCAGTTGGTCACGTCTCATTGAACCCAATTTTATTAATCTATACCCGTCAGCATTGAAACCGCAGCTTTATTGTCTACGTATGGAATAACAATCACTTAGCTTTTCACTGGCTAAGGGCTCAATAAGCTCAAGCTATTCCATACTTGACGACTGTGCCGACATGGATGTTGGTACTTAGGTTTTGCAGGAGCACAAAACCTGCACTGCAATTCCAATGTTATTGGCTATGTTCCCGTTAACTGTGTCTGGTTTTATCTTTTTCTTAAATACAATAAGTTAGCTTTGACCGCGCGTTGTGATTGGTTGTGCTCCCCGTTTTAGTTGCATTCAATTGGATAACCGTTAGGAGAAAAAATCAGGGACGATTTTTTAGATTTTCGCGCTGGGACGCCCATTAAAAGCGGTTCCGTTAAGACGGTTATTCTATTGAATATCAGCAGCTAAGCCGCGGGTCGCCTTTCTTTGGTTACTTTCTTTGGCGACGCAAAGAAAGTAACTGGTGTGCTTGCGTCCAAGCTTAAGAGTGAGAAAACACATAAAGCACATCATAAAGACCACCGAACCTAATTTACAGACACAGTTAACTACAACATAGCCAATGTTATTGGGGATAACAAAATGATCTCCCAAATAAATCTGCTGATAAAATCAACGGTTAGCACCTTGCGCAACTTGTTAGACCAATATATCAGCATTTAGCCATTAACAAGCGCGCCTAACTGGAATATACTAAATTCAATTCCTGGGGTGTGCGTCAGTGGGCTGAGTTCCCGAGCCAATATACACACCCAGGGTGTCAATCCCTTTGCTTTTGCGCAAGCCCGGCATGTACCGGGAAGCCTACGG
>Ga0209395_1002445_pt1 | contig 24285 bp, 16 predicted proteins | sample GOMGulsemesocosm_3_FD_184635 | JGI IMG/M metagenome (GOLD analysis project Ga0209395, IMG submission 184635) | Methane-oxidizing microbial communities from mesocosms in the Gulf of Mexico - GOM9D Gulf of Mexico (SPAdes) (version 2) | ecosystem: Environmental > Aquatic > Marine > Cold seeps... | reverse complement strand
ACAGCGCGGTCGACGAGAGTGATGGACTGACAGCAGTCGACCCTATCCCTGTGGCGCCCCCCGAGGCTGAGCTTGAGCCCGAAGCTGAGGTTGAGGTTGAGGTTGAGGTTGAGGTTGAGGTTGAGGCCGAGCTTGATTTGGAAGATTTACTGGGGGACGAGGACGCCACCGAGCAGCTAGTCGAAGAGTTGTCAGAGGTCGACGAGATCGATATCGATGAGCTCGATCTGGATATCGAGGACAGCGAGGATCTAGAAGCCGAGGATGATGGCTTAATCGATATCGATGATATCGACGACATTTTGGATTTACCCGATGACGCAATCGACATAGATCCTGGGGCCGGGGACGACGATGGGGATAAATAGCCTGGCGCAGTTCGATAGCCAAGCATCGGGTGCTGTGACCTAGTGGTGAGGGGTTAACCGACGGATAAGAATTGAATTGTACTTGCCATTCCCGCAAACACTCGCTAGTCTTAGCGCCTTATTTTCTCAGAGCCCGAGAAGCTCGATATTGATATACAGCTGGTTTCCAGCGACTCCCCGGGGTTGATTGACAGCAAAGCGGTGACTTTTACTCGATGTTTCTCAGTATTAATTCAGCAATAAATAGGTAAACACGCAATGAAGTTTGAAGGTACAGCTACCTATGTAGCGACAGAAGATTTACAGATGGCGGTCAATGCCGCAGTGACCCTTGAGCGACCTCTACTAATTAAAGGTGAGCCTGGTACCGGTAAGACCTTGTTGGCGGAGGAAGTTTCATCGTCACTGGGTATGCGTTTAATACAGTGGCATATAAAGTCCACCACCAAGGCGCAGCAAGGTCTTTATGAATATGACGCGGTATCGCGGCTGCGGGATTCGCAGTTGGGTGATGAAAAAGTACACGATATTGCCAACTACATTAAAAAAGGCAAAATGTGGGAGGCCTTCGATTCCGACGAGCAAGTGGTATTGCTAATTGACGAGGTTGACAAGGCGGACATCGAATTCCCCAACGACTTACTGGTCGAATTGGATAAGATGGAATTTTTCGTTTACGAGACCGGTGAGACCATCAAGGCGAAACATCGGCCTATTATAATCATCACTAGTAATAATGAGAAAGAACTGCCCGATGCCTTTTTACGTCGCTGTTTCTTTCACTTTATCAACTTCCCCGATCGCGAAACCATGCAGCGAATTGTCGATGTGCACTATCCCGACATTCAGAAAAACTTGGTGGCTGAGGCGATGGATATCTTCTTTGATATCCGCACCATTCCCGGCATGAAAAAGAAGCCTTCTACTTCCGAATTGATCGACTGGTTGAAGTTGCTGATGGCCGACGATATTCCCGATGAAATTCTTAAAGATCGCGACAACTCTAAGGCGATACCGCCGCTGTACGGTGCCCTGTTGAAAAATGAGCAGGACGTACACATGCTCGAGCGCCTCGCTTTTATGCATCGCCGAGAAAATCGTTAAACTCTAACTCTATTGTGGTAATACCGATCCATGCTTATTAGTTTTTTCCAAATATTAAAGCGCGCCGGCATTCCTGTTTCGATAAAGGAGTTGCTGGACCTGCTGTTGGCCCTGCAGAATAATCTCGCCTTCGCCAGTGTCGATGACTTTTACTATTTAAGTCGTACCATCATGGTAAAAGACGAGAAGTACTTCGATCGCTTTGATCGGGCCTTCGGCGTTTATTTTAAGGATTTGGAAACACTCGAAGATGTTATCGAGGCGATGATTCCCGAGGATTGGCTGCGTCAGGAGTTTACCAAACAGTTGACCGACGAGGAGAAGGCCAAGATTGAGACTCTCGGTGGTCTGGAAAAGCTTATCGAGGAGTTTAAGAAACGTCTCGAAGAGCAAAAGGAAAAGCACAAAGGCGGTAATAAGTGGATCGGCACCGGCGGCACGTCACCCTTTGGTCACGGTGGTTATCACCCCGAGGGCATGCGCATTGGCGGTGAGAGCAAAAACAAAAAAGCGGTAAAAGTCTGGGAAAAACGTGAGTTTAAAAACCTGGATGACGGCGTAGAGCTAGGCACACGCAATATTAAGGTCGCCCTACGGCGCTTGCGAAAATTTGCGCGCACCGGGGCGGAAGACGAATTGGATATGCCCGACACCATCCGTTCGACGGCAAAAAATGCCGGTCTGCTCGATATTAAAATGGTAGCTGAGCGCCATAATGCGGTCAAAGTACTGCTGTTTTTTGATGTCGGCGGTTCTATGGATCCCCATGTGAAAATCTGTGAAGAAATGTTTTCCGCGGCGCGCTCTGAATTTAAGCACATGGAATATTTCTATTTCCACAACTTTATTTACGAATCGGTATGGGATAACAATATTCGCCGTCATACCGAACGACTGAATATGCTCGACATTATCCACAAATACAGTAGTGACTATAAAATCATCTTTATCGGTGACGCCAGTATGTCACCCTATGAGATTCTTCAGCCTGGTGGCAGTGTTGAACACTGGAACGAGGAGTCTGGCGAGCAGTGGGTACAGCGCTTGCGCGACACCTATAACAAGATGATCTGGATAAACCCCACCCCTGAAAGCGAGTGGCATTTTACCAATTCTATCGACATCACCAATAAGCTGATGGAGGGGCATATGTACCCGCTCACAGTGAAGGGATTGGAAGAGGGTATGGGTTACCTATCGAAATAATGAGCTAACACAGCTACCAGTAACACCGTCCGCTGCTAGTACAGCAGCCATTAAAAAAGCCATTGCGTGAACCGCACTGGCTTTTTTTGATGGTTATTTACCACTCTGCTTTAATGGCAGTTAGTCCCAAGGCGCTGCTGGTGTTGTTAGTTCTTAAAGGCAATAAGCGCGGCGGTAATGGCAACGTTGAGGGATTCAACACCGTTGTTCATAGGAATACACAGTGCTTGGTCCGACAGTTGTTGCACCGTCTTGGATACCCCCTCGGTTTCATTGCCCAGCACGTAGACTGCGCCGTGCTGGCGTGGGTCGAAGTCAAACAGTGAAAGCTTTGCGTGGGAGGACAGGGTCACTATCTGGGTCTCGGGCAACACCTGTTTAATTTCCCGTAGAGCCTGGTCCAAGGTGTCACAGTGAATAATACAGGCTTTAAAAACTGTGCCGACACTGGCTTTGATGGCCAGCGGCGATAGTGCCGCACAGCCCTTTCGCGGTAGGATTAGCCCGTCGCAATTGCCGGCGGCGATCGAGCGTACAATCATGCCAAGGTTCTGAGGATTGCTAATACCGTCCAGGGCGATCAAATTCGGTGGTCCATCGGCCCGGGCCAAAAACTGGCTGATAGATTGGTGGCGATCGAGTTGAATATCGGCCACCACCCCCTGGTCCTGTTTACTGTTGCGCGATAGACGCGACAGTGCCTTGCGATCGTGGCGGTCGATGGGTATGTTGCGGCGCTCGGCCAGTTCAATAATCTCGGCAACGATACCGCCCTCGCGATTGGACTCTGCCAGGTGCAGCTTATAAATGGCGAGCTGTGGATCCTGCAGTGCCTCGAGTACGGCTTTGCGGCCGTAAATAGTGAGAATCGAATCGAAAAAGGCTTTTTTACGCTGATATTCCGGTGAGTCTTCAGTCATGATTTCACTGTGCTGTGGGCTCGGGGGCGGATTATTGGTGGTGCAATCTGGACCGAGTCGGATGAGTGGGCGTTATAGTGTGTAGTACTGTATTTTAACAAATAATCGCCGAGGCTCAATCTAAATTGTAGTGCGCTACGACTCACGCTATTGTGGCCCAGATCTATCATCAGAGGTTTTATTCATTAAATTACCCATCACTGAATTTTTGCCCGATATTCTCACTCGTCTCTCGACGGGATGCAACGTGGTACTACAGGCAGAGCCCGGCGCCGGGAAATCTACAGCGCTACCGCTTAGCTTGTTAGATGCCCCGTGGCTGCGGGGGAAGAAAATTATCATGCTAGAGCCCCGTCGTGTTGCGGCTAAGTCGATCGCGCATTATTTAGCCAGTCAGCTGGGTGAAAAGGTGGGTCATCGTATTGGTTACCAGATTAAAAACGACCGAAAAATATCCCAAGCGACTGTTCTGGAAATTGTTACCGAAGGCATACTGACACGTAGATTACAGGGCGATCCAGAGCTCCCTGACGTTGCTCTAATTATCTTCGATGAATTTCATCTGCGCTCCCTGCAGGCCGATATTTCACTATTGTTGTGCCTGGAAATACAACAGAGCATTCGTGAAGATCTTAAAATGTTGGTGATGTCTGCGACCATTGATACCGCGATGGTATCGCACTACCTGCAAGGCGCGCCGGTCATAGAATGCCCGGGCAGGAACTACCCGGTCGCGGTGACTTATAGCAGTCCCGGTAGCGAGCTGTTGGTCAAACAGGTGGTTGGCGCATTGCGGGGGGTTATAAATGGGTGCAGCTCCGGGGATGTGTTGATTTTCCTCCCTGGGCGGGCAGAGATCAACAAGAGTATTGCCGCGGTCAAGGCTTCGTTAGGAGGTGCCGAGCTACTGCTACTGCCGCTTTACGGTGCGTTGACTCTGTCCCAGCAAGAGCGGGCGTTGGTCCCGGATCCCGATGGCAGGAGGCGTGTTATTTTTAGCACCAATATAGCGGAAACAAGCCTGACCATAGAGGGGGTGACCTGTGTGATCGATAGCGGGCTGGAAAAAGAGCTTATCTATGACCCGGTTAGTGGTTTGACGCGGCTAGAGACAACGTATATTTCAAAGGCTTCTGCAGCGCAGCGTAGTGGCCGTGCAGGCAGAACCCAGGCCGGTGAGTGTGTGCGTTTGTGGGCTGAAGAAAAGCATGGCGCGCTCAAAGAATTTCAGACTGAAGAAATGTTGTCTGCCGATTTAACCGGAGTGCTACTCGAGCTCGCCCTATGGGGGGGCGGTGGTTATGAAAACACCAACTGGTTGACGCCACCACCAAGGGCACACTACCAATCGGCAAATAGTACTTTGATAGCTCTGGGTATGATTAATGGCGAGGATAAAATAACGGCCTTGGGCCGCGATGCCGCAGCTATCGGTCTTTCGCCGCGCCTTGCCGCCATGGTGTTGCAGGCACGGGGTGAAATCGAGCAAGGTATTGCCTGCGAGTTGGCGGCGTTGTTATCTGATCGAGATATTTTCAGTGCTAACAGCGGCGTTGACATTGTCGAACGCTTGCTTGCGGTACAAGATTATAAGAAAAATAGACAGTCCGCGCTCGGTGCTTATCCGTTCAAGCGCGCAGCTGTTGAGCAGCTGCTAACTAACGCCGGAGCTTATAGGCGGGTATTGAGGTGTGAAAAAGCGTGTTCACCTTTTTCACTGGCCCAATTGCAGCATAGCACCGGCATACTGTTGTTATACGCGTTTCCCGATAGGCTGGCCAAGCGGCGTAGCAGCGCTGACAATCGCTATCAGCTGGCCAACGGACGAGGGGTGTTTTTATATCCCGATGACCCCTTGTTTGGCTGTGATTTTTTGGTGGTCGCGGACTGTGATGGTCAAAAAAAGGAGGGCCGTATCTACACTGCCGGCGCTATTTCTTTGGCGTCTATCTGGGCCTGCCTGGACGAAAAAATTACTGTGAGCACGTCTTTCGATTTTGACGTGGGCAAACAAAAAATCACCGGACGTAAGCTGACCCAATACGGGGCTATTATATTGAAGCAGCGGGCTGTCTCCGAAGTTCCTGCAGATGTATTTCAAAATCTGCTGCAGCAGGCGTTTAAACGCTGTGGTTTACAGTTGCTGAATTGGACGCCTAGCTGTGACAATTTACTGGCAAGAATCCAATGGCTAGGGGGTTATATAGATACCTTCCCCAAAATATCTAAAACCTCTCTTATCGATAATATTGACAGCTGGCTGTTGCCCTATTTATCAGCTGTGCATACTATCGCCAGCCTCAAGAAGCTAAATACCTGTGAATTATTGTTGGGGACCTTGTCCTGGAGTGAGCAGCAACTTCTTAATAGGGAGGCGCCTATTGAGTATATTACGCCGAGTAATAAGAAGGTTCCGGTCGTCTATGACCTGCAGCAAGGTCCACGGGTGTCGGTGCCATTACAGGAGATGTTTGGTCAGATAGACTCCCCTATGATTGCCGGTGGTCAGTACCCGATTAAGTTTGAGTTGTTGTCTCCGGCACGCAGGCCGATTCAAACCACCAGTGACCTCGGTAACTTTTGGCGGACCTCCTACTTTGATGTTGCGAAGGAGATGAGGGGGCGATATCCCAAGCACCGGTGGCCCGATCAGCCTCTGCTAGAGCAGCCCGGTAAGTCCTTAAAGCGAAGATAATGTAGCTGAATCAACGGCATGCCTCGGTGGCGTGGTCGCTATTGGACTCGATGGTAGGAATATCCCTCGGGAATGTGTACCATCCCCGGCTTTATATTGATAAATAAGCGTTAGTGATTAGAGGGGAGTGATAAGTGAGTACAGCATCGAGCACAGAGGCCACAGCCTCGGCATTGAAAAGCACGGCGCTACTGGAATTACATCGAGCATTGGGTGCCAAATTGGTGCCCTTTGCCGGTTATGAAATGCCGGTGCAATTCCCCCTTGGCGTGTTGAAGGAGCACCAGCATACGCGCAGCGCAGCGGGGCTGTTCGATGTGTCCCATATGGGCCAGATACGACTGACCGGATCCGGAGTGGCCGAGGCGCTGGAAGCCATTGTGCCAGTGGATATCATTGACCTGCCAGTGGGTATGCAGCGCTACGCATTGTTTAGTAATGAGCAGGGCGGCATTCTGGACGACTTAATGATTAGCAACTGCGGCGATTGTTTTATACTGGTAGTTAATGCTGCCTGTAAGGAGCAGGACACTGCGTATTTGCGGACCATGCTGCCAGCACATATTGAACTGGAAGTATTGCAGCAGCGCTCGCTTTTGGCGCTGCAGGGCCCCAGTGCACGGCAGGTGTTGAGTCGACTGTGCGCCGAGGCGGCAGAATTAATCTTTATGCACTGCCAGACCTTGTCTCTGGCGGGGATAGATGCGTTGGTTTCCTGCTCGGGTTATACCGGTGAAGACGGTTTCGAAATTTCCGTCGAAAATGGCGATGCCCCGGCACTGGCGAAACTTCTGCTGGCGCAGCCGGAGGTTCAGTCAATAGGACTGGGGGCCCGAGATTCGCTGCGTTTGGAGGCAGGTCTGTGCCTTTATGGCCACGACCTCGACCAGCACACCACGCCGATTGAGGCGAGCTTATTGTGGGCAATTTCCCCGGTGCGCAGGCCTGGCGGCGCCCGTGCCGGCGGTTATCCCGGAGCTGGTATTATTGGTACCCAGATTGCGGAGGGGGCAAGCCGTAAGCGGCTGATGTTAAAGCCCGAGGGCAGGGCGCCGGTGCGGGAGGGCGCCGCTATTGTCGATGGTGACGGTCGGCAAGTCGGCCGTGTGTGCAGCGGTGGTTTTGGGCCCACGGTGGGCGGTCCGGTGTTGATGGCCTATGTCGACAGCACAGCGCTCAGCGCTGGCGGCCCGCTGTTTGCGCAGCTGCGTAATAAAACCCTAGCGCTGACTCCGGTGGTGGGCGGTTTGCTGCCATCGCGTTATTTTCGCGGCTAGATTTCCGACACCCGTTGAGCTGAAGCATCATGAGTCCGTTTTTTTTAGCCGTTATCGAAGGGTTTTATGGTCGCCAGTGGTCTTGGTCCGACCGCCGCGGCTATGCACAGTTCCTGTCGGCTCAGGGCTTTGATGCCTATGTCTACGCTCCAAAGGGTGACAGTTTTTTACGCTCGTGTTGGCGCGAAGCTTACCCCGAAGAGGCTTGGCAGCAGCTGCTAGGTCTGGCCGCCCATTACCGGCGAGCGGGTTTGCGCTTTGGTCTGGGGCTGTCACCGCTGGGACTAAATCATGACTACACTAACGCGGACCGGGATGCTCTGCGGGTGAAAGTTGAGCTTATCAATGATTTAAAGCTGGATATCTTGTGTATTTTATTTGACGATGCCCGGGCCGATGTCGAAGGTTTGGCGGCTAGGCAGCTGTCTATCGTTGAGGATATTAGCAATCTGAGTAATGCAAGTCAGATCATTGTCTGCCCGAGTTATTACTCCTTTGACCCGGTGTTGGAAAAGGTATTTGGCGCCATGCCAGCGAACTATTTAGAGGACTTTGGGCGGGGGCTGGATAGTGCCTGTGGCATTTTTTGGACCGGTAACAAGGTGGTGTCTAGTGACTATAAGATCGATGATATCGAGCGGGCCGCCGCGCTGTTGCAACGCCGGCCCATGTTATGGGATAACTACCCGGTCAACGATGGACGCGTGACCAGTAATTTTCTTCACCTTAAGGCCTATAGCGGCCGCCCCTGGCAGCTGTCCACGGCCACAGCCGGGCACTGGGTCAATCCGATGAACCAAGCCGCGCTGTCGCAAATCGTGTTGCGTACTCTGGGTGATGTCTATCGGCTAAAGGAGGCTTATGACAGTCCTGCGGCACTGCTGCAAAGTGTCGCCCAAATCGGTGATCCGGCGTTTGCTGAACAGCTGCTCGGAGATCTGGCCAGCTTCCAGGAGAGGGGCCTGTCGGGCTTGGGAGCGCAGGAGATCGATAGGCTGAGGGATATTTACCGTGGCTTTGAGCACCCTCTGGCGACAGAGATTCAAGGCTGGCTGGCGGGGGGGTATATCTTTGACCCTGCTTGCCTGACCGATTAACCCCCGACGGATTAACTCTCGAATGATTACCGCCCGCTTGGTTAAGCGCTGTCTGGGATTTTAGTGAAGGATTTATGAAAAACTTTAGTGCAATCACCATCGATCACGACGACCCGGAACAGCTGCTCGCTGAACACTGTGCGACACTGTCGAGCCAGGGTCACGGTGTGGAGCTGTTGTTGGTTCGCTATCTTTTCAAGCCCTATTGGCTGGAAGAAGAGGGCGAGCAAGTTGATGCAGTGGCGCTGGCTGCGCTGTATTTTTTATCTCATGGGTCGACGGGTGTGCAGGTGAGGGTGGCAGTAGGTAGCGCCCCAGAGAGTTTGGTGGAAGCTTTACTGCACTGTGAGTTGGCGCTTAGTGAACGCAGCTACAGGCAATTTTGCCAGGAGCAGGGGCTGCCTACTTTCAATCCCGAGCAAATGCTGCCGCTGAGTCCCGTGACTATCCCAAAGCCCTGGGGTCAGGAGATATGGTATACCGGTATTGAGCAGCGTGGCGTTGCCAACGCTTGCCATCAAGGCTTGTTGACACCGCTACCACTGGTGTTGTCGGCACTGCCCCGGGGCTTTTGCAATAACCGCCAGCAATCATTGGTGCTGTTAAAAACCCTGGACCCGCTGCCCGATCGCGACCGCGGCGACCTTTATTTTGAGTTACATCAAGAAAAGCGAGAAGTGTATGTGGTCACCGCCATCGATGATCAGTGTTGGCCCGATGGCCGCGGCGCGATCCGCTTTGGCTTCGATCAGCAGCGCCGTCGGCAATATCCCGACGATAAGCAGTTCCGCGCGGCATTTTTGGCTGCGGTCAAAGCCTACGAAAAGGTCAGGCGCAAGCTCGACTCTCTCAGTGATGTGCCCGCGCAACAGCTGCAGTGGCGGGCCCAAGAGGTCCAGTTGCGCAGTGAAATGGAGTCTTTTAGTAGCGAGTTGTCGCTGGGGTTGGGGGATGTGGTAAAAGTACCGTGCCTGACTCCCCATTCGCTGCAGCACGGAGTGCGCACCATCGAGTTTCAAACGCCGGTCTACGAACGGTTGATTATCTCCTTTAACCAGCAGGTGCAAACCCAGGATCACTGGGACAGTGAGGCGGCGGTAGCGTTAATGAATCTAGAGCCGGTGGTTCAGGAAGCCTCAGTGAGTTTAATCAACGAGCCGAATTTGCTGGTGGAGCGTATTGTCGCTTTCGACGATTTTGAAGTGCTGCGGGTGCGACTGGGCGCTGGGCGGGACTACCGGCCGGCGAAAATTGTGGATTACTGTCTGTTGGTGGCTATTACCGGTGAGCTCAGTGTAGGGGGTGAATTCTTACGGGCGGAGCAGGCGGCTCTGTTGGCGAAGGCGAGTAATGGCATCGAAATTGCCCCTTCGCGGGGTGAATCGGCCTGCTTTTTGCTCGCTTACCCAAAATAGTGATACTTCTTCTCCCGGAGCGGTTGAAGAGGCTGGTTCATTGTGGCAGAATCACCGCCCCGTTGACCTAGGCTGTGCTGTTAAGAGTTCAGTCGCTGCCACTGGCCGGTATTTTTGGTTAGATTGCAGTTGATCATTAGGTTGACGAGTAGAGTTTTTCTCCCATCGCGGCGTCGCCGTGGCCGGGAGAAGTTGATACCCTTAGGGTATGCGGACGTGGTGGAATTGGTAGACACGCCAGATTTAGGTTCTGGTGCAGCAATGTGTGAGAGTTCGAGTCTCTCCGTCCGCACCATTTATTATTCGATTCAGCGCTTAGATACGTGACTAAACACAGTGTCTGTGCCACAGAGAATCCCCAATTTAGGTAAGTGCCCATCTATTGCCCAGCAGTAGCGTCGCTTCTCAAGAGTTAAGGGTTAGAGGAATTTCCAATGCAAGTTTCTATTCAAACGACTACCGGTCTCGAGCGTCGTTTAACCATTGTAGTACCCGCCGAGCGCGTTGATAGCGAAGTGAATACCCGGCTGCAAAAGGCTATGAGCACTGTACGTCTAGACGGTTTCCGGCCTGGTAAAGTGCCGATGAAGGTGATGCGTCAGCGCTTTGGTGCCGGTGTTCGCCAGGAAGTTGTCGGTGACGTGATGAACCAGAGTTTCCAGGAAGCGGTAGTGCAGGAAAAATTGAAACCTGCAGGTAGCCCCGCAATCGAGACCAAGTCGATTGACGAGGGTAGTGATCTGGAATTTACCGGTACTTTCGAGGTTTTTCCCGATATCGAATTGAAGGACTACAGCAGTATTGTGGTTGAAAAGCCGGTGGCGGCAGTGGTTGATGCCGACGTCGACACCATGATCGAAAATTTGCGTAAACAACAGTCCAGTTGGGCTGCGGTTGAGCGGGAAGCCGTCGACGGCGACCAGGTTAATATTAATTATGTGGGCACCCGAGACGGTGAGGCCTTTGACGGCGGCACCGCCGATGGCAGCGATCTAGTATTGGGTTCCAATAGCATGATTCCCGGCTTCGAGAGCGGCATCGTGGGCATGAAGGCCGCAGAAGAGAAAGTAGTCGCTCTCAGCTTCCCCGATGACTATCAATCGGAGGAGCTACAGGGCGCCGCAGTAGAGTTTGCGATTACGGTTAATACTGTCTCTGAGCAGGCGTTGGCGGAACTTGAAGACGAGTTTTTTGCCAAATTCGGTGTCAAGGAAGGCGGTGTAGAGGCATTTCGTACCGAAGTGGCCGCCAATATGAACCGGGAGCTAGATAACGCCATTAAGAGCAAGATTAAAAATCAAGTAATGGATTCGCTGCTGGCGCTGCACGATGATATTTTGACGCCCAAAGATCTTATCAAGCAGGAAACTTCAGTTTTGCGCGGCCAGATGATGCAGCAGTTTGGTGGTCAGGCAGCTCCCTCTATGGACCTGGAGTCACTGCTCCCTGATGAAATGTTTACTGAGCAGGCGCAGCGTCGGGTAAAGTTGGGATTGTTGTTGAATGAGTATATTACTCAGCAAGAGATCGTTGCCGACGCCGACAAGGTAAAGGAGACTATAACCGGTCTCGCCTCTACTTATGAAGACCCGGAAGAAGTTATTAATTATTACTACGGCAATCAGCAGCAGTTGCAGCAGGTCGAGTCGATGGTGGTTGAGGATATGATTGTCGCGCGCTTGCTGGAGCAGGGCCAGGTGACGGATAAAGCTTGTAGTTACGAAGAGGTGCTGGCACCGGAAGCACCCGCTGAAGAGGAAGAGGTCCAAGAGGCAGAGTAAAACACCGCTCTGATATGGTTGACCCCTCGAAAGGCGGCGCGCTGTACTGTGTAATGTACGGTGCGTCGCTTTATTTTTATCTGCTCAATGCACCGCTGGCAATAAAGTTCGTGCCGGCGGGGCCGATGTAATAAACAGTGGTTAATTTTGATAGGATTCTAGACAAAACTAGGGTATTTTTAGTTACTATTGCTACGGTTAAGGTCAGTGTTGCGACTGTTGAGGGGCTGTAGGTACCGTTGCCAGAGTGCAATCCGACGTAGCGTTCAGCTTCTAGCTGTGCGGCTACTGTAACCGGGTTTATTTTCCCTATATTATGTACTGCGTTTGCCAAGATTTCAGACACTATAAGTGAGTCAACTATGTCTTTTTTTGATACTCGATCGATGAATAATCAACAAATTAACAATTTGGGCCTGGTGCCCATGGTGGTAGAGCAAACTGCCCGGGGCGAGCGCTCCTACGACATCTACTCGCGGTTGCTGAAAGAGCGGATCATTTTTATGGTCGGTCCGGTAGAAGACCATATGGCTAATGTTATCGTCGCCCAGATGTTGTTTCTTGAGTCGGAGAACCCCGACAAAGATATCCACTTTTATATCAATTCTCCCGGCGGTTCAGTTACCGCAGGTCTGTCGATATACGACACTATGCAGTTTATCAAGCCCGATGTTAGCACTATGTGCATTGGTCAGGCAGCCAGCATGGGTGCGTTTTTACTCTGCGGCGGTGCCAAGGGCAAACGCTTTATGCTGCCCAACGCCCGCACCATGATCCATCAGCCCAGCGGCGGGGCTCAGGGGCAGGCCACCGATATCGATATCCAGGCCAGAGAAATACTGATTATTCGCGAACGCCTGAACCAGTTGATGGCTGATCACACCGGCCAAGACTTGGAAACGATTAAAAGAGACACGGAGCGGGACAACTTTATGGACGCGGCAGCGTCTAAGGAATACGGCTTGATTGATGATGTGATCGATCGTCGCGAGATGGCTGTAAGCGAATAAAACTGAATATTTACAATTAAATTAAAGTAAAGGCAGGCCCTAGGCTTGCAAAAGAAGGTAAAAGACACCATCTTTACCATCACAAGACAGCATCTTTACTCGTGCAAATTTTACTGGTGAAGAGTTAGGCTCAACGGGGTATAGCGTTAATGAAAGAAAGAACGAAAGACGGCGGGGACGACAGCGGCAAACTTTTGTACTGCTCCTTCTGTGGCAAAAGCCAGCACGAGGTTCGCAAATTGATAGCGGGGCCCTCAGTCTTTATCTGCGACGAATGTGTCGATCTGTGCAACGATATAATTCGTGAAGAGGTTGCGGAGAGCAGTGACGAAACGACTCATGACCAGCTGCCGACGCCGGTTGATATCAAAGAAATACTAGACGAGTATGTTATCGGCCAGAAAAGGGCGAAAAAAGTGCTGGCGGTGGCGGTATACAACCACTACAAGCGGCTTCGCTTTGCCGACAGTGAAAAGGACGGGATTGAGCTGGGTAAGAGTAACATCTTGCTAGTTGGTCCCACTGGTAGCGGTAAGACGCTGTTGGCAGAAACCCTGGCTAGGCTGCTGGACGTACCTTTTACTATTGCCGATGCCACCACTTTGACCGAGGCGGGTTATGTCGGAGAAGATGTGGAAAACATCATCCAGAAATTGCTGCAAAAGTGTGATTACGATGTAGATAAAGCACAGATGGGCATTGTCTATATTGATGAGATAGACAAGATCTCACGCAAATCTGACAATCCCTCTATAACTCGGGATGTATCCGGAGAGGGGGTGCAGCAGGCATTGCTTAAGTTAATCGAGGGTACGGTTGCTTCGGTGCCGCCCCAAGGTGGTCGCAAGCATCCGCAGCAGGAGTTTTTACAGGTCGATACCTCTAATATTCTGTTTATTTGTGGCGGCGCTTTTGCCGGTCTGGACAAGGTGATTCGCGAGCGCTCTGAGAAGGGTGGCATTGGTTTCAGTGCAGAAGTTAAGAGCAAGGACGAGCGTAAAAATGTCGGTGAAATTCTGGCGGAACTGGAGCCTGAAGATCTAGTTCGCTACGGTTTGATTCCCGAATTTGTCGGTCGGCTACCGGTTCTCGCCACGCTGGAAGAACTCGATGCTGATGCACTGGTGAGTATTCTGACCGAGCCGAAAAACTCGCTGACTAAGCAATATAAAAAGCTGTTTGAAATGGAATCGGTTGAAGTCGACTTCCGTGAGGATGGTATCAGAGCTATCGCCGAGAAGGCGATGGAGCGGAAAACGGGAGCTAGGGGGCTGCGCTCTATTCTGGAGTCGGTGTTGCTGGATACTATGTACATGGTGCCCTCAGAGGACTCGGTGAGCAAGGTAGTGATCGATGAGTCGGTTATTAATGGTGATTCCGAGCCGCTGTTGGTCTACGATGCGCCGCAACAGTCAAAAACGGCGGCGACTGAAGAGTAGCTATGTACCGATGTACTAAGTTGTTAGATAAAAAAGGGCCTTTTTAGGCCCTTTTTTTTGGCCTGACGACGGCGATTACCTGCTGCTTGATGGAAAAGTACATAATTGCTCGCGGCGGCTCTTGTAATTGGGTGTTTTTGTCCCCAACTCTCCTATTAGGTCTGGATTAACTGCCAGAACACCCTATTATAAGTTATTGAGTTCTCTGCTGAAGTGGACACATAGAAGGTATTCTCATGAGTGAAGTAAAAGAGACAATCGTGCTGCCACTGCTGCCTCTGCGCGGTGTTGTTGTCTATCCCCATATGGTCATGCCGCTGTTCGTGGGGCGTGAGATCTCGATATTGGCCCTAGAGCAGGCAATGGCTGGCGACAAGCAGATTTTGTTGGTGGCACAGCGAAATGCTGATGTGGAAGAGCCTGGTGAGAACGAAATCTATGCCGTAGGTACCGTCTCCAATGTATTGCAGTTGCTGAAACTGCCCGACGGTACCGTGAAGGTGTTGGTGGAGGGTAGCTATCGTGCCACGCTGCAGGGTGTCAATGACGCTAAGGGATATTTTACCGCCAGCACCGTCGAGCTGGCTGATGAGGAGGTCGTCGAGGGTGAGGTTAGCGCTCTGGTTCGATCGACCAAAGCCCAGTTTGATAAATACGTTAATCTCAGTAAGAAAATCCCTTCCGAGGTGCTGTCCTCCCTCTCTGGCATCGATGAGCCTGGCCGTCTGGCCGACAGCATTGCGCCTCACATGCCACTGGAACTCGATCAAAAACAGTCCATTTTGGAAATGACTAATGTGCAGCAGCGCATCGACCATCTCATGGGGTTGATGGAGGCGGAAATTGACTTGTTCCATGTCGAAAAACGCATCCGTGGCCGGGTCAAAAAACAGATGGAAAAAAGCCAGCGGGAATATTATCTGAACGAGCAAATGAAGGCGATTCAGAAAGAGTTGGGTGATATGGACGAGGCGCCCAATGAACTCGAGGAGCTCGAGAAAAAAATTAACGACAGCGGCATGGATACCGAGGCCTTGGAAAAGACCAATGCCGAGCTGAATAAGCTGAAAATGATGTCACCCATGTCCGCCGAAGCCTCGGTGGTAAGAAATTATATTGACTGGATGGTCAATGTGCCCTGGAAGAAGCGCTCCAAGGTAAAACACGACTTGCGGCGCGCCCAACAAATTCTCAACGAGGATCACTTCGGTCTGGATGAAGTCAAAGACCGTATCCTCGAGTATTTAGCGGTGCAAAAGCGGGTCAAGAAGATCAAGGGCCCAGTTTTATGTCTTGTTGGGCCGCCCGGAGTGGGTAAGACTTCGCTGGGAGAGTCAATTGCCAGGGCGACCAATCGAAAATTTGTGCGAATGGCTCTGGGTGGGGTCAGGGACGAGGCGGAAATACGGGGTCATCGTCGCACCTATATCGGCTCTATGCCCGGCAAGATTGTACAAAAATTGTCTAAGGTGGGGGTCAATAACCCGCTTTATTTACTCGACGAGATCGACAAGATGGGCATGGACAATCGCGGTGATCCAGCGTCAGCGCTATTGGAGGTATTGGATCCAGAACAAAATAGCAGTTTTAATGATCACTACTTGGAAGTCGATTACGATTTGTCTAATGTGATGTTTATCTGTACATCCAACTCAATGAATATTCCAGCGCCACTGTTGGATCGTATGGAAATCATTCGTATTCCCGGTTATACGGAAGATGAGAAAATCAGCATCGCCGAGCGCTATCTCAAGCCCAAGCAGATGAAGTATAACGGTTTGAAAGACAGTGAATTTGAGCTGCCCCAGGAGTCACTGCGTGATTTGGTGCGCTACTATACCCGCGAAGCAGGGGTGCGTGGGCTGGAGCGTGAAATCGCAAAAATCTGCCGCAAGGTAGTAAAAGAATTTTCACTGGGTGAGCAATCTGCCCCGGTCGTCGTGGCGGCGGCGCAGTTGGAGAGTTATAGCGGAGTGCGCAAGCACAATTTTGGCAAGGCCGAGGAAGAGAATCAGGTCGGTCAGGTTACCGGTTTGGCCTGGACTCAGGTCGGCGGTGAGTTGTTGACCATAGAGGCGGTCACCGTGGCGGGTAAAGGCCGTCAGGTGAAAACAGGCTCTCTGGGTGAGGTGATGCAAGAATCGATTCAGGCGGCCATTACGGTGGTCAGAAGCCGCTCGCAGATGTTTGGCATTCCGGCCCGGGTTCACGATGAAAAGGATTTGCATATTCACGTGCCGGAGGGAGCGACGCCAAAAGACGGTCCCAGCGCCGGTATTGCCATGTGCACTGCACTGGTTTCTGTGTTGACTGGTATTCCGATTAATTCCGAGGTGGCAATGACCGGCGAGATTACCCTGCGTGGTCAGGTTCTGCCTATTGGCGGGCTCAAGGAAAAGTTGCTGGCGGCGCACCGAGGCGGTATTAGGACTGTCATCATTCCCGATGAAAACAAGCGTGATTTGAAGGAGATTCCGGACAATATTAAGGCTGATTTGGTGATTAAGCCGGTAAAATGGATCGAAGAAGTACTGGAAATTGCACTGGAAAAGATGCCAGATGCCATCGGAGATGAAGAATTTCACGGCAAAGCAATATCCGGCGATGCGGCCTCAGTTGATGAAAAAGCGCTCGCAAAGGAAAAAAGTCGTATAAACCCCCATTAATAAAGGTTCTTAGCTTGACCGGGAAATCCTCAGTTGGTATAAATCGCCTTCTGAATTGGATTCTCGCAATAGCTGTTTGCGGTTTGTACAAGCCAGTCAATAACTTGCACCAAACCAGGTAACAATATTGCTTAATAAATAAGCGCTACACAACAAAGGGGATAGATGTGAATAAATCTGAATTAATCGAAGCCATTTCGGCTTCCGCTGACCTGCCAAAAGCGGCTGCGGGAAGAGCCTTGGATGCCATGGTAGAAACGATTACCGGCGCGTTAAAAAACGACGATCAGGTAGTACTGGTAGGCTTCGGAACATTTTCTGTAAAAGACAGGGCGGCTCGCACCGGTCGCAATCCTCAAACAGGGGCTGAGATACAGATCAAAGCGGCGAAAGTTCCAGGATTCAAAGCCGGTAAAGCGTTGAAAGACGCCGTTAATTAGAGCGTATTTGGCAGGGCGTAGATTCGCGGCTAAAATCGCGTCGAGCCGCCCTACTGACTATTTCAAGCGCGGGGTAACTCGCACAGAAGTAACGCGATAGAACTATTCAAAGGCGCATCTTTCGATGCGCTTTTTTTGCTTTTAAGATGCATCCGGAGGCACAGATGCTGCAGAACATTCGAGACAATATCCAGGGGGTGATGGCAAAAATTATCATTTCGATCATGATAGTTCCCTTCGCATTTTTTGGTGTAGATAGCCTGTTGGGTAGTGGTGGTGGGCAGCTTAATGTGGCTTCTGTCAACGGCGAGGATATTGCCGCCTTTGAATTGGAGCAGGCGATAACCAATCAGAAAAACCGACTACTGTCGATGATGGGCAACAATGCTGACCCCGCGCTATTGGATGATTCATTACTGGAAAAGCCCGCCCTTAATCAAATTATTCAAAGTAATCTGCTGCTGCAATTGGCTCGATCCAATGCGCTGGGTATAGCGCCTGAAATTCTCGATCAGTCGATTTTGGCGATGAGCCAATTTCAGTTGGATGGGCAATTCTCTGCCCAGTTGTATGAAAATGTGTTGCGTAGTAATGGTTATACGCCAAGCTTTTTTAAGCAAAAGTTGACCGAGGATATGCTTATATCGCAAATCAACACCGGTCTGGCAGGGTCCAATTTTAGTACTGAAAAAGACACCGTAGAAATAGCGAAGATCGTCGCACAGCAACGTAACTACCGCTACTTGACTATCCCTCTGGCAGAAATATCGGGAGATTTGCAAGTTGCCGATAGTGACATCGAAAGTTATTACCAGAGTAATTCGGCACAATTTCAAACCCCTGACCGAGTAAAACTCGCTTATATCGAATTGAAAACCAGTGATTATTTTGAACCTATTGACGAGCAGCAGTTGCGCGACGCCTACGCATTGGAAAATACTGATACGGTAGCCGCTACCGAGCGTAGGACTGCTCATATCCTGGTCGAGATTGGCGAAGAGCGCGATCAGTCCCAGGCGCTAGAGGCGATTGTAGCGCTGCAGCAAAAACTCGTCGGCGGAGCGGTATTTTCCGACTTGGCCCGTGAGTTTTCCGAAGATGCGGGTTCTGCCACGGCCGGTGGCGATCTGGGTTTTACTCGGGGTGATACCTTCCCCGAGTCTTTTGAGCAGGCGCTGGCTACGCTGGCGGTCAACGAAATATCCGAGCCGGTATTAACCGACTCGGGCTACCATCTCATTATGGCGACGGAGGTTAATGAGAGTGAGATAGCCAGTTACGATGACAGAAGGCCTGTGTTGCAGGCAAGGCTACAGCAGGATCGAGCGCGGGGAGCTATTCTCACTACGGTTGAAGAGCTTAAAGATACAGTGTTTAACGCCGAAGACTTGGTAGAGCCCGCGGCTCAGCTGAACTTATCGCGATCTGAATCGGGCTGGATTAGTCGTCAGGAAGCACCTCAGCCCTTGTCGGCAGTGCAGGTTTTGGCGGCGGCTTACAGTGATGAGGTGCTAGTCGAAGGCAATAACAGTGAGGTGATTGAATTGAGCCAAGATCACTTTATTGTGGTCAGAGTACTGGAGCGCGATCAGCCCCACACCAAAGCACTGGATCAGGTAAGTGAAGTCATTCGGCAGCGACTAGTCAAAGAGCAGTCGATTGTACAGGCGCAGCTGGTAGCAGAGGAGATCGTGGTTGAATTGGCTAGTCGGGCCATGGCCGATATCGCCCGAGAGCGAGACTACCCCTGGGAAGTACAGCTCAATACGACCCGTAGCAAGCCCGCCTCCAACCGAGAGGTGCAGCAACTCGCCTTTGCTATGCCAGAGCTGATCGGTAGCGCCGCGGTCTCTGAAGTGAAGACCCTAAGTAACGGCGATGTGGTGATATTGAGCTTGGAGTCGGTTGTCGACGGCCAGTTGAGCGATTTATCGTCAGCGGAGCAGCGCAGTCTAGCCGGTGAAATCACGCAAAACTACGCCTCTCACGGTTTTAATGTGTTCTTACAATCCCTGCGGGCTGAGGCCGACGTGCAAATCTTTTAGCAGTTACCGGTGGATTCGGGCGCTGGCTAGGCAGCGTCGACCGCTTTGGTGGCCGCCGCCGGTCTAAGTCCCTATGTCCCCTACTGTTTAATTTTATGGAGTTCAATAACGTGTATCAAGTGCTCACGCTCAATCAGATTTCGGTAAAGGGGTTGGATAAGCTGCCTCGCGAAGATTATGAAATTGCCAGTGAATTTAGTGCGCCTGACGCGGTATTGTTACGCAGTCACAAGCTACAAGCAGAGGATATCGCGGGTTCGGTACTGGCTATTGGTCGCGCCGGTGCGGGGGTTAATAACATCCCTGTAGCCCACTGCACTGAGCAGGGTATTCCGGTATTCAATACGCCCGGGGCCAATGCTAATGCGGTCAAAGAATTGATTGTCAGTGCCTTGACGCTGGGTTCTCGAGGTATTCTGGAGGGTATAGAGTACGTCAACACCCTGTCGGCTATGGATGACGGCGCGGCCATGGGTAAGTTATTGGAAAAAGAAAAAAAGCGCTTTAAGGGCAATGAGCTGGCGGGAAAAACGCTGGGTATTGTCGGACTTGGCGCGATTGGTTCGATGGTGGCAGACACTGCCCTAGCGCTGGGCATGAATGTGGCCGGCTACGACCCCGCGCTGTCGATAGACGCCGCGTGGCGCCTGTCCAGTGAAGTGAGTAAGGTGGACAATCTCACTGCGCTGTTCGCTCGGGCCGACTTTATCACCTTGCACTTACCGGTACTGGACGCTACTCGTAAATTGATCAATCGGGAGCTGCTGGCAAACGTGAAGCCAGGTGCGACGCTGTTGAATTTTGCTCGGGAAGAGATCGTCGACAACGAGGCGGTGGCTGAGGCTTTGACGAGTGGTAATCTGGCTAAGTATATCGCGGACTTCCCCGCCCCCAATCTGATCGGTCTTCCCGGCGCGGTGTTGATGCCCCATATTGGTGCGAGCACCGACGAGGCGGAGGAGAACTGCGCGGTCATGGCGGCCAGTCAGATCAAGGATTTTCTGGAGAACGGCAATATAAAAAACTCGGTCAACTTTCCGGCGCTGAATCTGGAGCGCAACGGCGGTTTTCGCATGTCGATAAGCAATCGCAACGTTCCCAAGGTGCTCGGTAATATTCTGTCGCTATTGGCTGACGCCAATATCAACGTAGTCGATATGCTCAATAAAAGCCGCGACACTATTGGCTACAATCTTATCGATGTGGCGTCGAAACCCAGCGAGCAAGTGCTGCAGTCGATGCGTGGTGTCGACGGGGTGGTCGATGTAAGACTGATGGCTTAACACGTCTGGCAGACCAGTGGGGGTAACACCGCAGCCCGACCTGCGCACGAGAAGAGGCCTGTTGGCCTCTTTTTTGTGGCTGGTGTTGCTGCTATGGTAAGGCGGTAGCGCCAGCCTTACGGTCATTTATCGCGGTGTGAGGGTAGTTGGGTTCAGTGGCTCCGCTGCTGTGATACTGTAGCCACCGATACCGTCTCGATCAACTCATGAGAGTCCTGCCTGTGAATACATTGGAAAGCCTAGCAAAAACTCTTCAAGACCAGGGGGGGCGGCCGCCGCTGCATTTGTGGCAGCCGGACTTGTCTGGTGATATCGATATTCGAATCAATACCCGTGGAGAGTGGTTTCACGAGGGTGATAAAATTGGCCGCAGCAAGTTGGTCAAGCTGTTTTCCTCGATATTGCGCAGGGAGCAAGATGGGCACTACTATCTGGTCACGCCGGTTGAAAAGTGGCGTATACAGGTCGAGGATACTGCCCTGATTATTGTCGATATAGATGTATTGGGGCGGGGGGCAGAGCAGCAACTGGTGGCGCTCAGCAATGTTGGTAGCAAGTTTTTGATCGGATCTGCGCATCCGCTATCAATCGAAACGAGTGCGGAATCCGGCGAGCCGAAGCCGTTGGTATCGCTGGAGCACGGGTTGAGTGCAAAATTGTCGAGACCGGTATTCTACCGCCTGGTTGATCTGGCCGAGTTGGGGGCGAAGGGGGAAATGAGTGTGCTTAGTGATGGCGAGCGGTTTACCCTAGGTAGTGCTTAGGCGCAGACTGCTCTGATGATAATATCAGAGCAGTCTGCCCGGATCACATGTTGGGGTAGTTAGGTCCGCCAAATCCCTCGGGGGTCACCCACACAATATTCTGTGCGGGGTCTTTGATATCACAGGTTTTGCAGTGAACACAATTCTGCCCGTTGATCTGAAAGCGCTGTTCGCCACTGGGCTCCTCGACAATCTCGTAGACACCAGCGGGGCAGTAGCGCTGTGCTGGTTCGTCGTACAGGGGTAGGTTGCTCGCCATGGGGATATTGGGGTCCCGCAGCGTCAAGTGACAGGGCTGGTCTTCCTCATGGTTGGTATTGGACAAAAATACCGAGGACAGGCGATCAAAGCTGATAATGCTATCGGGTTTGGGGTAGTTGATTTTGTCGCATTCAGCGGCTAATTTCATCTGCGCGTGGTCGGGCTTACTGTCCGTTAAGGTCCAGGGAAGTTTGCCATTAAAGATGTTGATGTCGATAAATGCGTAGGCAGAGCCCAGTAAGTTGCCCCACTTATGTTGGGCGGGACCAAAGTTTCGCTGAGTATGCAGCTCCTTGTAAACCGAAGAGTCTTTGATGGCGCTGTCGTAGTTCGATAGCTCTTGGCCACTTTTGTCCTGGGCGGTGATAGCTTCGTGCACCACTTCGGCCGCAATCATGCCTGCTTTCATTGCGGTGTGGCTGCCTTTGATTTTGGCGAAGTTGAGCGTACCGGCATCGTCACCGATTAATAGGCCGCCGGGGAAGGACATCTTCGGCATGGACTGGAGACCGCCTTTGGTCAAGGCACGGGCGCCATAGGATACGCGCTCACCGCCTTCTAAAACCTTTCTAATCTGTGGGTGTTGTTTGAATCGTTGCATTTCCTCAAAGGGGCTGACATGGGGGTTGGAATAGCCCAAGTCGGTAATCAGACCGATGGATATCTGGTTGTCTTCGAGGTGGTAACAAAACCCTCCACCGAAGGAGTCGCTCTCGGTATGGGGCCAGCCGGTCGAGTGCAAAACTGTGCCAAGATCGTGCTTGGCGGGGTCTACTTTCCATATTTCTTTAATGCCCAGGCCGTAGTGCTGGGGATCTTTGCCTTCGTCGAGCTTGAACTTTTCGATCAATTGCTTACCTAGGTGACCGCGACAGCCCTCGGAAAAGAAGGTGTATTTCGCATGTAGCTCCATACCCTGCATATAAGAATCTTTCTGGCTGCCGTCTTCGGCAACACCCATGTCGCCAGTGGCGATACCCTTTACCCTGCCGTCTTCGTGATAAAGTATTTCTGCGGCGGCAAAACCGGGGTAAATTTCCGCACCCAGTGCCTCTGCCTGCTCTGCCAACCAGCGGCAGACATTACCGAGGCTAACGATGTAGTTGCCATGGTTGTGGAATGTCTTTGGGGCCAGCGGGCCGGGTACATAGACACCGATGTCCTTTGACAATAAATACCAGATTTCGTCACGCTCAACCGGTGTATTGAGTGGTGCGCCGCGCTCTTTCCAGTCGGGAAACAGTTCGTTGATGGCGGAGGGCTCCAGTACCGCCCCCGATAGGATATGGGCGCCGACTTCTGAGCCTTTTTCCACAACGCAAACGCTGATGTCTTTACCGGTTTCTTCGCTCAGTTGGCGAATACGGCACGCTGCAGACAAACCGGCAGGTCCGGCACCGACGATAACAACGTCGAACTCCATTGATTCACGTTCCACAATTAAGGCCCTCTCTTTGTTTCAATAGTCTTTGTTTTAGCCTGTAGGGGCTTTATAGACCCTACAAATGAGCGCTAAGTATATAATTTTACTGCCAATAGTTCCATTGTAAATACAGTGAAGGGTAACAATGCCCAGTGCTGTACGCCGCGGCCCCCGCAGTGCACCATTTGGCAGCGAAGGTTGGCGGCTAAAGAGGCGGTTTTTTGTCCGCCGTTAGGGCTTTAACAGGCCTTGGGGTGCCGGTGCTAATGAAAAAGGTATTGACCTTGCTGGCGATAAAGGTCACCATGTGCGCGGTTTTTTCGGGGCTATTTCACCGTCGATTTACTGTTATAAACGTGTCTGTTTTCATCCTATTGGGATTGAAATGGTCCCAGTTATAGGGGTTTCCATTGCGTAGTGGCCAATTATTTAACACAGATGAACGGGGAATCTATGAAGGTTCTTGTTGCGGTTAAACGCGTTGCAGATGCCAATGTAAAAGTACGCGCTAAGGCAGATGGCACTGGCGCTGATTTAAATAATGTCAAAATGGCGATTAACCCATTTTGTGAAATTGCTGTCGAAGAGGCAGTGCGACTTAAAGAAGCGGGCACAGCGACGGAAGTGATCGCTGTTTCGATCGGCGAAAAGTCCTGTCAGGAACAAATTCGCACGGCGCTTGCGCTGGGTGCGGATCGTGGTATTCAGGTCGAAGTCGAGGGCGATGTTGAGCCTTTGGCAGTGGCAAAATTACTGAAAGCGATTGTCGACAAGGAACTGCCTGATTTAGTGATTTTGGGTAAGCAGTCTATCGACAATGACAATAACCAGACCGGCCAAATGCTGGCTGCTCTGGCTAATATGTCTCAGGGTACCTTTGCCTCGGAAATTGTGCCTGCCGAAGGTACTGTCAATGTGACCCGTGAAATCGACGGTGGCCTGCAGACCCTGACATTACAGCTTCCCGCTATAGTAACTACCGATCTGCGCTTGAACGAGCCCCGTTATGCCTCGCTGCCCAATATCATGAAGGCCAAACGTAAGCCTCTGGATGTGTTTACCGCGGCGGATCTAGGTGTTGATACGGCGCC
>Ga0209395_1002444_pt1 | contig 24291 bp, 20 predicted proteins | sample GOMGulsemesocosm_3_FD_184635 | JGI IMG/M metagenome (GOLD analysis project Ga0209395, IMG submission 184635) | Methane-oxidizing microbial communities from mesocosms in the Gulf of Mexico - GOM9D Gulf of Mexico (SPAdes) (version 2) | ecosystem: Environmental > Aquatic > Marine > Cold seeps... | reverse complement strand
TGTTTTGTGGACTGCTCATAGGTACTTATCCTTTAATTCTTTGTCGATGTCTTTGGTTCAATTAACACTATTAACTGCGGACATAAAAAAACCCGCGATTGTTAGCGCGGGTTTTATCTTATTTCTACTTAGTTTCTAATATTTAAACTTATGAAGAAGCAACAAAACCTAGCCGCGCACGATGAGTGCGAGGAGGAGGGTAATATTAATGTGCTTAATCAATTTAATCATTTTTAATGTCATCATTAGTTTTTGGATAAAAATTCGGAAAAACGTAATAACTATTCTTTGAGTGAAAATATATTATGCACTATTAATAGCGCATTTGGCTTATCTATGTCAATGGATAAAATGAAATATGATAGTTGATAATTAAAGGTCGGAGTTGTCAATTAAACCGTTTTACCTAATACTCAACTGATTTTAATTGATTGTGCTTCTTTAAGTTATTCACTTTAAGCGGCAATATCCCGTCTAAGCAATCAGCCGATTTAACAAATATTCGAATAACTTCACACCTTAATTGTGAAGTTATTCGTCATCATTTTGTTTTAAAATATTCAATTTGTATTGCTAATTACCAAACACATATTTGTTTTAAACGTTTCTTACTGCCCTTTAAGTACTTCCTTGTTTGACCTAAGCCCATCATGTCATCAAACACTGAACCAACATCGAGGTATGTATTATTTGGATAAGTTTTGTTTAACTGGAATATGAGCATATTACTTAGTACACCCGCACAAAATATAAACACCTGATTCTCTATATTATTTTTTTCAATGTAGCTGCTAAGTTCAGCTAGCATAGCATCGTAGTTACTGCTCCATGCATTGGCACCAACGCGGAAACTATCAGTAACGGTAAAAGGCAAGCCAGCTAAGTCTGCTTTTTCATGGCAAACCATATGGATTGTTTTCCCTTGTAAAGCCGCAATGGTACTTTTTAAGAATTCAGGATAATTGGCATTAACAAAAAGGTTTGCCCAAGTAAGTTGCGCTTCATCTTGTTGGGATTGTGTACGTAAATTATCACAATGATTATTCCCTACACAGCAACGACATGGTAGGCCAACAAAATAGCTGTTACTTTTGTGTAACAATGACTGCTCTAATATTTGGCGGTAATGTTCGTCATTTTTGTTGTCAGGGCTGTACTTATGTTCACCGTTACATTTTTCCGATAAATCGATAGCCTTACCATTAATGACTTCCATTTCGCCATCACCAAAACGTACCAATGCAAAGTTTTCATTATCTTGCAGTTTTTGATTAAATATTTGCAGCTCTTCTATGAAGTTTTTTTCTTTAGGTAAAGCAAAATCACCATCTTTTTTGACCACTTGCCAGCCATCTTGGGTATGACTGTCAACTATCTCACTGCGAGTATTTTTATGATCTTTAGTTTTGTAAGTTGCCACATTAAGACGACCAACAATTTTACCGAAATCTGGTCGACAACTCCAAAGAGACTGGTCATTTTCAGGGTGTGGGGGCACCATAGTTTTAATACCACCATGCTTTAATGCCATATAACTTAGGTGAATGTCTTCACCGTTGTCCCATGAAACGGGCTCTTCTCGCCACATATAATTTACATGCGCTTTATTCATGAACCAAGCATGGCCAACTAGGTCAACTTGAACAGGAGTATTGTAATGGTTTCCGTTCCAGCCAGCTTTATGCTTACTTGAGTAACCACCTTCTATTGGCAATAAGACACCAGAGCCACCTAATATTGCATCATGACCCGATTCTATGGTCTGTAAACAGTTTTCGAACCAACGTGGTTGCGGCAATATATCATCATCAAAAAAGGCAACATATTTTGTGCGTACTAAATTAGCTAAGGCAAAACGTCCCCAGAAAAGAAAGTTACTATTTGATGCAACAACACGGTCTGCAAGTTTTGACATATCACGTAGTTCTACATCGCTACGATTTGACCACACCCAAATTTCTGTAGGGGGCACTGTTTGTGCACGTAGTGCTTCAATTTGTTGTTCAAGGTACTCTGAGCGTTTATAGGCAGTTAGTATTACAGTAATACCTTCTTTGCTCGGTGAAGGCATAGGGCTAGCATCACTATTAAATTTTATAGTATCTGGTGCAGCAGCCATTTTTTGCTTTAATTGACCTGAAACTTTAACTCGCCAAAAGCCGATGATACGAGTGTTAAACCACCACTTTATTTTTTGAGTTAGCGTTTTTTTTTGTTTAAATGACATAGAAGGTATCCAATAAAATCTTGGCTTAGCTGTTTTCGCTAAGTCTGTTTAGTTTATGCTAAATTAATTTGTTATTTATACAAAGTATTTAAAATTTTCTGACAAGCATTTCCATCACCATATGGGTTATGGGCAATGCTCATAGTTTGGTAAGTATGTTCGTTATCCATTAACTCAGTAATATTGTCAGTTATCGTCTTAACATTTGTACCAACTAACTTTACTGTGCCGGCAGAAACCGCCTCAGGCCGTTCGGTCGTACTTCTCATCACAAGAACAGGTTTGCCAAGGGAAGGTGCTTCCTCCTGAATTCCGCCTGAATCAGTTAAGATAATATGAGCTTGTGTCATTAAATAAATGAAAGGTAAATATTCTTGTGGCTCTATTAGGAATATATTGTCTATACCTTGCAATAAACGATTTACCGGCTCTCTAACATTAGGATTTAAATGCATTGGGTAAAGTATTTGCGCATTAGGGTAGCGTTTTGCTGTTAATGCCAGTGCTTGGCATATATTTTCAAAGCCGCCGCCAAAACTTTCGCGACGATGACCTGTGACCAAAATTAATTTTTTAGACTTATCTAACATAGTAAATTTAGCTGCTAATTTTTCTTCTAATTCACTATCCTGTTTGATTTTATCTTGAACCATTAATAGTGCATCGATAACGGTATTACCTGTTACTGTGATGCTTTCGTCTGAGTAATTTTCTATTAATAGGTTCTCTTTAGATGTTTCAGTAGGAGCAAAGTGGTACTTGGTTAATGCACCCGTTAATTTGCGATTTCCTTCCTCTGGCCAAGGAGAGTATATATTATTTGTGCGTAACCCTGCCTCAACATGGCCAACAGGTATTTGCTCATAATATGAAGCTAAAGTTGCAGCAAACGTTGTTGCTGTATCACCGTGTACAAGTACAACATCTGGTTTAAACTCGTTTAAAACAGGTTTTAATTTTAATAAAATTCCTGCAGTCACATCATTTAAGGTTTGACCTGCCTTCATTAGGTTCAAGTCAAAATCGGGTGTTATTTTGAATAAGTCGAGGACTTGATCAAGCATTTCTCTGTGCTGTGCAGTGACACAAACTTGAGACTCAAACCGTGGATCTGCAGATAGAGCATGAACGAGTGGTGCCATTTTAATTGCTTCTGGTCGAGTACCAAATACAGTTAATACTTTCATTTTTTGTTCTCTTATTCTTGTAAACGTCTAATTTTACTGCGAACTCTCGATACGCTAGAGTCTTTGGTATAACGACCCTTTTGAACGTGACGGATTTGGAATACTCCATCAATATCTAACGGGATACCTTCACTGGAGATTAACCACTTAAATGCGGTGTCTTCATAGGTTTTACGCCAGCAGTCATCTTCTGTTTGAAACATTTTTAGTTTCTCACAATACCCTATCGCGCGAGCAACATCACCGTGAACTATTTGAAAAGCGCCCTTTGCTTTATCACGTGAATGTAAGCTAAAGCCGTCAGCATTAATATCAACTAACTGAGGTTCGCTATCTTGACGTAACATAGGGTCGTCTTGTGCCAACATTTCGGTGGTTCGTTCTTGCTGAGGGTAATATAAGGACTCTTGTTTACCTTGTAACTTATCAGCTAAGGAATCTAAGCAGTTTTCATGAAAAATAATGTCGCAGTCGGTAAACCATAACCAATCGGCATCCGTTGAACGTGCAGCTAAGTTTCGGCCTATACCACGTCTAAATAACTTACCCTTTGATATGGCTTGAAAATTCCAGGTGACATTAGCGACAGTTTTCTGATTAAAAAAATCTAATACTGCTTGGCTTTTTACATCTTCTTTAGCGTAAAAAACGGTAACTGTAAGGGCACATTTGGTTGGCGGGAAATTAACAAAAGAGCTCAGCTGATAGGTGAGCATATTTGAATACCCCCAACAGTGACTAACAATTTCTAGTTTAAAAAATCCATCGACAGCTTTGCGGTTTTTCAGTTCAGGGAGCGATGCCCTAAACCAAGAAGCAGGTAATATTCGGGTGATAACTAGACGGAAGAAGTGAATGGCATAGGTATTATACCAGCGAGGCGCGTAAGTTTTGGTCGTTTTCATTGGCTAGTTCGCTTCTTATTATTTATTTTAATTATCGAATGATGAAGTATATCATTATTTCTCTTTTTTTAATTAGCTGTTAATTATTATTTACTTAGCCAGTTGTGAGAAGCAATTATGAGTAAATATATTTAAAACTATTAAAAGCGATATTCCCATTTTATGTAAGCATCAAATTCGGTACTATCTTCATTGTCCACAGCATCACTTAAGGCATTATTATTGTTAGTAAACGTTGAGTTTGTCACTATCATGCCAAGGGTAAAGCGAGAATCTAGGGCGATAAATTTATATTGCCCATCAAATTGTAAAACATCTTCAGCGACTTTAGAAACAGGATTACCTAAGTTGATATCGTCAGGGTATTTATCAATATTATCTGTGTTTAGCTGTATTTTTCTAAATTTGAATTGCCAGCTATTACCAGCCGTTGTTTGAACTAAAAAAGTAGCAACTAAGGTTTGTGCATCATTATCGTAAGTTGAACCTAAGCTACGACGATAATGACGATACCCTGATTCATAGGTAGTATGTTCATAATAACAATTTAAATATGTTGAATCCCTCCCTCCACAGGCCACCTGTGTATCTGTGTATTCTAAGTTGGCCATGATACGTTGTTCAAAGAGGGTAAAACGAGTTTCAATACCATATAAGTCAGCTTTATCGGTAATTAAGCCACCATCGGGTGAGTCCTCACCTATTCGTTGACCATAAAGTGCATACGGTAAATCGAATACGGTACCTGACCAGCGAGCATCAAAACCAGCTATATGATTACCAAATTGTGTAAGCATGCTTGGATCGCAAGTAGGCTCACCGTTAGCACACTCTTGACCACCGGTAATGGCCTTAAAAAAGTCACCAACTGAGCTAGGTTGACCATCTCCAGCCCACTGAAGTGACCAAGAGGCGCCAAGCTCTAGACCTCTAAGAGGACGGAATGTTCCGCGAGTACTCCATATCAAAGCATTAGATACCTCACGGCTTTCTTCTAATTGTGCCATTTGTGCGGTTAGTGTCCATGGTCCAACCCAACTTAACCAAGGAGTTTTAAAAGCCGCAGAGTTATCACGAGTGATAGTTATAGCTGGTAATGGTCTTGAATTCGTTGTCATGATTAAATTAGTATCTATACCAGGCCCCCACCAACGTTCAATGGCTCCTGCACTTATCACCCAATTCCCTAATTTGTATGCTAAATAACTACCGTCAAGGTTTGCATCACTGCCTTGGTTTAAATCTGGGTTATCATCTAACCCTATTCGATAGTTAATTTGTAACTTACCAGCTAAATTTCCAACAAAAAATTCATCAGATAATTCAATGTTACCTTGGTCGAAATTATCATTACCATAACTAGTAAATCGGTTAGCGCTACTAGCTAAATAAATAGTTTTTTTAGTGGTGTTTGCGTTACTTGATGCATATTTAAAGCTATACCTAACATGATTAAGTGCTTGAAGTTGCGCGTCATTAAGTAATGAGGTATTAACTGATGAAATGTCATCTTTGATAGCATTCCACATCAATGGGTATGTCGTTACTGGCGCAGTAATAATTCCACTATCTGCAAGTAATTGAATGTCATTTCTTAAGGCAAGATCATCAGGTTCAACCCAAGGTGCGGCATTGCTTTGGTTAAAAATGGCAGTTAAAAAAAACACGGAAAAAGTGGCCAAACTAAGCTTTAAAAACATTAAAACTCCCTAAAAAAGTGCAGTGAAATTGGGATAGAGAAACTGCAGGAAAAAAATTGTGGAGATTGTAGCAGTGTTGGCTAATTAACTCATCTATTGTTTGATTAAGATAACAAAAAAAAAACAGCAATAGGTGTGATACCCATCCGACTTGAAGATGCAGGATTCAGCTGGAATTAGAAACGTCTTTAGGCAAGGCAGATTAGTTGTTTAATAGTTATACCAATTTGATAAAGTTTCTTCTCAACTCAGAGCTATGCTCGATGTTCAATAACAAGGTAAATTAGTTTCGGTTTAGTCATTCTAAATCAAATAAATTTAACGATGGTAGTGGGCATCGAACAAGCTCCCAGGGGCGAGTTTAAAAGGCTTATATGCTGCGTTATTGATTTTGACAAGGGAATAACCATTCTCTTCAATCAATGCCTTGCCTCTAAGCCTTTTAATTCTCGCTGAGTGGGAAAGAACTTAATCAACTTGGTATTATTCTATTTTCAATTAATTTAACGCAGCATAAAACGTTTCTAAACCAACCCATAGGGGAAGACAGAGCAAATCATACTCAGCGCTGAATTTCTAATTAAGGACGCTGCATGGACAGCAGCTTAATAGAAAATGCAGGAGCATATTTTCCTGAACAACCATTAATTAAAAATGCATCTTGATTATGAATCGCTCTGGTTTCCTGAAACGAGCATCTTCAAGTGGGATGGGTATAGAGGAGTCATATGTTTTCAGGTAAAATACTAACTATTACTCATCATGTTTTTCTAGGTATTGTGCTTTAATGAACCCTAACAGCGTACTATTTATTCCTGTTTCTTCACCGTCTGGTATTGGAGAATACATGCGCTCTATGATTATTGCTAAAGCATTACTATTCCGCTGGCCCAATATCAAAATACACTTTATTTTAAATGAGCAAGTGTCTTATTTAAATGATTGTCCTTATACGGTCCATACCTGTATAGGCTCACCAACGAAAAATGTTTCAAAAGTAAATGAGATTATTGGGAGAGTAACTCCTGATTTAATCATTTTTGATGCATCGGGAAGGGCAAAAAACTTTAAGAAAGCGCAAGAGGTTGGGGCAAAGGTCGCCTTCATCTCTCAGCATAATAAAAAACGGAGTCGTGGTTTAAAACTGAATCGCTTATTACATACGGATATTCACTGGGTGGCTCAGCCTGACTACAGTATAAAACCAATAAGTTATTGGCAGCGAGCCAAACTTGCATTATTTAATAAAAAAACACCAAAAAACATTGGCCCTGTATTTGACTTGAGTAGCACAGATGAGCAAGCACTATTGCTGAAAAACTATGGTTTAATTAAAGATCATTATTTTGTTTTTAATGCAGGCTCTGGTGGACATAAAATCGAAGGTTCATTTGCCACAGATATTTATTATCAAGCAGCAAAACAGTTTTACCAACAAGCTCTTGGAGGTGAAATTAAGATGAAATGTATTGTTATCTTTGGTAGTAACTATCCAAAAGATGTGCCTGAAGATGATGATATTATCAAGGTGAAAAACATTGAAAACAATGATTTTATTACTTTATTATCGAACGCGAAAGGCTGTGTGGTCAGTGCGGGTGATACTTTATTGCAATGTATTGCTTTGCATAAAGCTTGCGTAGCAGCGCCAGTATCGCCTGATCAACCTGCGCGTTTGAGGTTATGTTATAAGCAGGCTTTAGTACTTTCTGCCGCACCGACCCCTGATAGCTTAGTTCAGCAGGCCCTATTAATCCTCAATGATGAAGAGAGCCAAAGTCTGATAAGTAATATGGAAAAGCAAGCACCAGTGAATGCGTTAGAGGTAATTGTTGATGACATCGCTTTGCTTTTTCCTTCTGTTAAAGAAAGTTTCGCTCAGGATGTGAGATAAATGAAAAATATTGTCATAGTTATAGACAGCTTAACTGGTGGTGGCGCTGAACGTGTGATGATCAGCTTAGCGACTGAGTTAGTCTCTCAAGGGCATAATCTCACTATTTTATCATTAAGTAATCGTTGTGATTATGCTATCCCTGATGGTATTAAGGTCTGTTATTTATTTGATCACAAGGCCTCAAGGGTAGATCGGTTCTGGCAGCTAAATAGAAGCGTGAAAAAACTAGAGCATTGGTTCGAGGCTTATCAGTTACAGTCGAGTCATTTTGATTTGATTTTATCTAATTTAGATCGCAGTAATAACTTACTTGCGCAAAGCCGCATTCAATCAGTTTTTTACATTATTCATAGTAACGTTGATGCAGAGTTGCAGCAGCAAAAAAGGTTTGGACCTTTAGCTTATTGGTACCTGTTAAGATCGAAAAGAAACTTGTCGGGAAAAAATTTAATCGCAGTTTCTAAAGGTATTACTGAGGCTATTTGCCAAGGAAACAAGATATCACCGAAAAGTATCCGTACAATTTACAATCCTATTGATATTAAAAACATTCAGCAACAGTCATCGATTATTGCCTCTAATATACCAAAAGAACCTTATATAATACATGTAGGTAGGTTAGCTAGAGTAAAACGTCATGATATTTTATTTGCTGCTTTGGCTCTGGTAACAACAGACGTTAAGTTAGTTTTATTGTGTAATAAACCTGAGAAAGCGCTTAAGTTAGCTGAACAATATGGAGTGACTGATCGACTTATATTACCTGGCTTTCAATCAAATCCGTACAATTGGATTAAAAGAGCGGAAGCTCTAGTGCTTAGTTCAGATTATGAAGGTTTACCTACCGTATTATTAGAAGCATTGGCTGTTAACACAAAAGTAGTTAGTACTCTTTGCCCACATGGACCTGATGAAATATTAACGGGTCCATTAAGTGATTTCTTAGTCCCAAGACGAGACCCGAAAGCATTAGCTGAGGCAATTGATCGTGTATTAAAAAGTGAGCTTAAGCTAAGTGAAGCGGATATTCTCAGTAAAGTATCAGCAAGTGGAATTGCTAGACAATATTTAGACTTGGCAATCTAGAAAAAGTTAACAGCCTAGTCTATTTATTATAAGTACCTAAAACAGAGTGTTGAGATACTTATAATCAATAGTTTAAATCGACGAATTAGTTTAATAATTTAAGGCAATTATTAATTTATGACCAGCTTTCCATTGAACCACGGCGGCGAGCAAAGAACCTTGGCAAGATTAAGCCTAAGATCAGCCCAATACCCAATACTAAAGCGCCAGTGAAAAACCACTGTTTTTTAATATCAGTATCTTGGTCTTTTATTTTTGCTTGTGTTTGTACTAAGGTATCAGTTAATTTTTTAAGCTCAATTGAGAGTTCTTTTTTATCGTTTGTTAATAGATTAACTTCGTTTTTTAACTCATTTACTTGACCATCGAGCTGACTAGTAAAGTTACTACTAGTCGTTATTTCTTCATTGAGCTTATCAACCATAAACCGAAGTCCTGCTTGAGTAGTTACATATTTACTTTCAACCCAAGTTGCCCGATCTTTATTATCTATTATTTCACTGTAACCATTTTCTACTGCGCCGGTAATCTTAACATCAGAACCAGCGATAACAGTGCCTAGAATTCTATAGTTAGTACCAGGGCCAGCATGCATATATATGAATAATTCATCAGAGATATAGCCCTGCTTATAATTGTTTTCTGCAGCTTGAGCAGATAAAGAAAGCGAGCTAGATAAAGTAATAGCAATCAAAGCTATGACATTAATAACGTTATTCATAGAAAAACCATGTAGTAAATATATCAAGGAAGACAAGATATTATGTGTTTGCCGCTTTGATGGCAAGCTAAGAATGACATCATTAGGCACAAAGGTTAGCTTCTCACTAAAGAAAATTTAACTTTTATTACTTGGCTATATGTAAGTCTTCCTTTTGCGGACTAGTAAAGCCTTCGTAGTACGGGGCTTTTTTTCAGAGAATAGGAGTTAATACAGGTCCTATTCCATATATGTTTCCAGTAAAAATAAGCGGAAAGTCCTATTGGCATATTGATGCACTAACGGTATGCTTAATCGTGATAAGCAACATTACTTAATTAGGGCATAATGGTTACAGAAATTGAATTAAAATACTCCTTGCTTGAAAACCATGAATTGGTTACTTCAGAGCAGATTAAGACAAAGGTAAGTCAGCTACTTTCTGAGAATGAGCTAAGCTTTATTCACCATGAAAAACAGTTGAGTAATTATTATTTCGATACTCCTGATTTGGCACTACGTAAGAGTAAGGTTGCTTTACGTACTCGCGGCACTAAATGTGTTGGTGAAGATGATCATTTCGAACAAACGGTAAAAACGTCGGGAACCATCATTGCAGGCTTGCATCAAAGGCCTGAATACAATGTCGATATAAACGACGAAAAACCTATTATAGCTTTATTCCCTCATACCATTTGGCAGCCAAAAACCAATATTACCCAATTACAGCAAGAGATTGTTGAACTATTTTCTACTCATTTTACCCGCCATACCTGGCTTGTTAATGTAGAAAATACCCAAGTTGAAATCGCTTTTGATTGTGGTGAAATTGCTTGTCAGAATTATGTGAATAAGCCCCGGATTTATGAAATAGAGTTAGAGCTAGTCAGTGGTGATACGCAAGCGTTACTTGTATTAACTAAGCTTCTATTTAGTCAATTAGCTTTAAGACCGGGGCAGTTAACTAAAGCTGCTCGTGGTTATTCTTTATACCATGAGAGTAAGCCATCAGGCTCTGGTGTAAATGTTAAAGTGGCTAATGAGGGGGTTATTGTTGAGCAAATATCACTTTCGATGATTGAGATACCAAAAAATAACCAGTTGGATAATGCCTTCACTCATGGCATCGAGTCTTCACTAACACAATTACAACTCAGTGTTGATAGTTATGTTGAAGCCAGTTCTGTAGAGCGATTAAATAAACTTAATAAAGTAAGCGAATTACTTGTTTTACTTAGACAAGGCTTCTGGCTGTTCAATGAAATATTAACCCCTGATGAAATAGTGCTACGCGCTGAGCTTAGTTACTTTATTCGAACAATTTCTTGGGTCGATAATGCACGTTATATTCAATCATTGACGAGTAAGCAAAGCACATATCAAAAAGAAACCTCAGTTAATCAAGAATTAATAACTAAGTTGCAATTGACTAAAGCTCGCTACCCAAGTGAATCACAAGTTTTAGCATTATTGCATAGTGAGCGTTTCAACAATCTACAAGTCAATTTACTTTCTTTATTACTTAAAAGACATAGTGATAATAGGGCAACAGTTCTCAACTATGCTTCGTTAACTGACTTTGCCACTAATCACTTAAACGCTAATACTAAAGCATTAACTTCTGAGTTAGCTCGATTGACAGAGCCACAATGTTCATTGTCTATTGAGCGTTATTTAACTGCACATAGTTTATTAATCAGGGCACTAGCAACCACCAGCTGGTTTTGCTGTTTGTTTACGGAACCACAAAGCGAGCTAATTAAGCGATACAACATGCCTTGGTTAGATGTTAAGCAAGGTATTAGTGAGTTACAATCGTTGAGCTTATTACTGCAGCAATTAGTACATTTACCTAACCCAGAAAAAAAATTAGCGCTATGGTTAACCAATAAAAGCGAAAATTTAATTATGGCACTTGATCAATCCAGATCAAAAGCATTAACAATGAAGCCTTATTGGTCATAGTCATCATGAGTCAGTATAAAATAATACTCTTTACTTTATTACCCATTTTTATCTTACTGGATATTTGTGCGCCTTTGATGGCAAATGTTTATGATATGCAAGGGCTCAATAAACGACTAATTGGTGAGCCTAAGGGGCACACTGTTGTTAAAGGGGATTATTTCCAACAGATAGCAGAGCAATACGATGTTGGATTTCTAGCATTACTTGCTGCTAATCCAAACCACGACCCTTTTTTACTTGAAATTGGTGCTGAGATAATTATTCCTAATCAAATGATATTACCCTTTATTACGCGTACGGGAATAGTCATAAACTTACCTGAATTACGACTGTACTATTTTTCTCCCGAAGAAAGTAAAGTACATGTTTTTCCAGTAGGTATTGGTCGACAAGGGTTATCGACACCGTTAACTAGCACAGTGATAAGTGAAAAAAGAAAAGATCCTATCTGGCGACCAACGAAAGAAATGCAAGACCGTAATTTTGCTGAACATGGTGAATATTTAGCTAAAGAAGTTGCCGCAGGTCCAAATAATCCATTTGGAAAATATGCTTTAAGGCTAGGTACCAGTGAATATTTAATCCATGGCTCTAACAAACGTTTTGGTATTGGGATGCGTGCTAGCTCAGGGTGTATTCGAATGTATGATAACGATATTAAATGGCTTTTTGATAATGTACCTATCAATACTCAGGTGAGAGTCGTTAATCAACCAGTAAAAATGTCCTATGAAAACGGTGATAAACAGCTAATAGAAATACATCAACCGCTAACAGACCTTGAAAAGACTAAAGGCAATGTTATCGTTACTAAAGCGATGCAGCGTTTTGTCGGTACTGAACGAGAATATTGGCAGCAGATATTGCCAGTAATTGAAAATCCACATGGCTTAGTTATAGAATTAATTAAGTAGGTAAAATAGTTTAATAATACAAAGAGTAAATTCTAAACATTAAAAAAGCACCTTAAGGTGCTTTTTTAATGTTTAATGCATTTAGTTATTATTTTTTATATGAGGCAACAACATTATCTATACGTGCATTTGCATCTTTAGCTGCGGCTTTAGCTGCCTGAACATCAGCTGCTGTAGACTCTTGTTGCGTTTTTAAATCAGCAACTTGTGCTGATAAGTCATCAACCATATTGGTTAATGAGGCAATGTTTGCATCAACTTTATCAGTATTAGCACATGCGGTGAGTGCTAATGTGAGAGTCAGAGCTGTAATATTTTTTAACATAATGATATCCCGAGTGAAGTTATTATTTTCCCTAATTCTTTGCAAGTATGGCACAAAAAATAACCTTCGCAAAGAGTTACACTTTTCTCGTAGATTTAGAAATATACATTAGGGTCAATTATGATCGTTAGAAGTCGATGTTATGTGAGCAATTAAGTCATCCATAAGTTTCTTCTTAATTTCTAGTTGATCATCGGCGTTTAATTGGTATTTCTCTGCAAGAAGTTGATAATCACTTGGCGCTAAGCTAACGGTTAAACGTGGACGTTTAGGTCTTTTGTTTATCGGTAGACCTAAAATATCACGGATTTGATCTGATGGACTTAAACCTGCATCGAGCGCTTGTTTACGAATAGATAGCTGGATTTTTTCGTCCATATCAAAAGCGACTTGCACTGCTTTAATCGCTTTAACTGATGATTGCCATTTTTCGGGGATTTTTCTCGCCATAATCGTTTCCGAATTAGTAGTGTGAGTATTCTTTGTGAAAACTCTTTGTGATTAACTTGCAGGGTACATATCAGTAATATCACTAAGTGGCCTAAATAAAGTTAAGCAAACTTCAGTATCACCATCTTGCCAAACTTCAACATCAACGCCTTTACTCTGATCTTCATTATACAGACTATATAACTCAAATTGCTCACCGCTGTCTTTGCCTTCATAGGCTGATAGGTTTTCACTGCGATGGTCTTTGCGATGAAAAAAGCCAACCTTAGCAAATACACTTTGTTGATATTGCTCGCTACTCCACATATTAGTGATTGTCGAGTCAGCTTTTTTATCTAGAAAGGCTTCTCCTGGCTCATCAAATATTTCCGAAAATCGTTCTAAATCAAATAAAGTTTCAACATCATCATGTTGAATTTTTAATGATAATTTAAGCTCGGTTATATCATCAACTTCCAGTGATAAAAATATCTCTAGGTTGTTAGTACCAAGCAGTGCCCATTCAGTTTGTACCTTATGTTCAAACTCATAACTATTAACAGCTTTAACTTGAAAATCTTGGCCTCGCAATGACTCAGGTAAAGCAAAGCTATCTGTTAAAACAATAATATCACCCACCAATAATTGATCAACGTGCGTTAATTTTCTTGGCTCGTTAGATGATTTATTAAATATCTTTTTAAAAAAACTCATAGGGTTACCTGAAGTAGATAAGGCACTGATTTAATACAACTCTACTATGGTGATATTAAACAGTGCCTGATAGCTTATTTTACTTTGAAAGCTTTTCTAATTAAGCCTCTAAATTAATTCAGAGGCTTAAGTTTTATTACTTTTGTTTTGCTTTTAAACGTTCTAATACTGAATTGGCACTATTGTCTTGCGAACCAATACCGGCAGCTTTTAATTGTGCTTGTAGAGATGAATCAGAATCTTCTGAGTCAAGTAATTCAGCAGCCTTCATTTTATCATCAAACTTTTGTTGCTTAGCTTTAATGCGCTCTAATGAATCTTTTGCACTTAATAGCTTAGAATTGCTTGATGAAAAATTGTCAGTAATGGCTGATGTCGCTTTTTGTACACTTTCAGTGGTTTTAACCATAGAAAGTTGACGTTTATGCTCAGCAACTTGACGTTCACTTTTCTTAACTAATTCTTTCAAGCGATCAGCGCTACCACTAAAACTATCGTGAGCTTGTTGCTGGTCAGCTAATGTACTTTCTAAATTAGCTATTTTTTCTGCTACAGCTAATGCTAATGTTTCATCACCTTTTTCAAGGGCTTGTGCTACATAACCTTCATGTTCTGTAATTTCACGAGTTAAGCGATCTATCTCACGTTTTGCAGCCATTTGCTCGGCCATAACGCCAGTTAAATCACGTTTTGCTTTGGTAAGATGATTGCCAGCATCACGTATTTCTTGTTCAAAAATGCGGGTGGCATTAGCATCAATGATTGCTTCACCTGCTTCTGATGCACCGCCGCGAATTGCGGTCATAATTTTTTTAAATATACTCATTATTAACTCCACTTATTCCTAATTAGGGTTATCAAAATGATACTTAATTAGTTATTTAACTAAAGTAAGTAATCACTCATATCATCAATTACTTCGACAGCATTGTTGCTTAATACCGCTAATTCATGTTCGACATCATCAAAGCTTGAACTAATAGATAAAGCGCCAAATACTACATATTTATCACCAATTTTTGAGAATGATGACAAGGGCATAGGGATATTCATTTCTAACATGCTTTCATGCATCGCGTTAATGCATTCGGGCTTAACTTCTTCTGTTCCCCATAAGTAGCTGATGCAAATAATTTGATCTTCTGTTACCGAAACAAATACTGGCAACTCCTCACGGCCCAGAATACTAATTTGTAGGACGTCAACTTCGCCAGATATTGGTTGGCAATCAAAGCTCATTCCTGTGTCTGAATTATCTGCCAAGCTGTTTAAGTGATCGGCTATAGTATGAATATTCATGTATTTCCTATCCTTCCTTTCTTTTAGTGAAAAAGTCAGATGACATATTATGTCGTCTGAGTTAAATTTAACAGCTTGACATATTATGTCAAGCTGTTTTTATAAACTAATTGTACGATTTTATAAATAGTTCTTAATTTAAGTCTTGCTGATCTTGCCAAGCTTTTTGATGTAATTGATAAATGGTATGACTACCTAATATATTAATGCCAATACTCTCTTTGTTTTGGTAAAAATCATTAGGGAAAATAAAAGCCGCCTTTAATATAGCTAAATTTATCCATTGATGCGCTACGGGTAGCTCAGTTAATTTGTTTAATCTTGTTAATGGACTAGCACCGCTTTTGGCTGCAATTGTCCAACCCCATTCGCCAAAACTTGGCACATTATCGTGGTACTGCTGTACATGTGGAAACTTAGCTGCGGCTAAGGTATTACCAATTGCAATGAATGAGTCTTTGGCGTGATAAGGGCTTGTTGATTGAATAGCGATTAAACCATCACCCGAAAGTAATAATTTAAGTCGAGCATAAAAGTTAACCGAATAGAGTTTATTAAGATCAGGGTGACTTGGGTCGGGTAGGTCAACAATAATCGCGTCGAAAACCCGGCGTTCTTTTAATAATTCATTAATAGCAATAAAAGCATCGGCGGCAACAGTAGTGACACGTTCGTCCTGCAAGCTCTTTTTATTGAGGTGTAAAATTTGACGTGCTAAACGAGGATTTACTAAGTCTTTTGGCTGCTTAAATATTTCGATTAATTCATCATCTAAATCGATTAAGGTGACGTTTTTAGGCTTGTACTTTAAAACATCCCGTAAGGCTAAACCGTCACCGCCGCCAATAATTAAAATGTTGTCATGCCTTGCTGAGCCAGCCATAACAGGAGCTACGAGGTAATCATGATAAATATGTTCATCAATTGATGAAAATTGTAATCGACCGTTCAAGTAGAAATTAATTATATCATCTTGATCAAGACCCATATGACGCTCAGTAAATGTTAATTGTTGATAACGGGTTTTATCAGTGTGAACAACTTTATCAAGATAGAGAAGACTATTCATTTGATTAAGCCACTGATTACCATAATTAAACATTAAAACAATGATGAGGGCTAAAGCACAATGTAAAGCGACAAAGGTTTTTCGCCAGGTAAGTTGTTTCCAATAACGTAGAATAAAAAAAGCACCAGCAATAAGGTTTAAGCTGGCCGTGAGTGCTGCGGCTTTACTGATATCGATACTTAACAAAAAAACAACCCAAATTGCCGCACCGATACCCGCGCCAACATAATCGGCACCATAAATGGTGCCTAAATTATTTTCCAGGTGTTGCTGGTGAATATGCTCCCTAATGCGAGCAATTAAGGGGATCTCCATACCAATAAAGAAACCTAAAACAACGCCGAAAAAGTAAGGGCTATTAAATGCGAGCCAACTTAATTGCTGAAATAGTCCACCAGTGGGTTTCATATCGGGTGGAAGAGAGAGCATATCAGCGATTAGTTGCGGAAATATTTGCGTTATAGCGATTAAGCCGCCAATAATTAAAATGGCACAACTGCCAATCAAGGCAATAATAAGCTCAAGCCAAACAAAGCCATTAAAAGCACAGCGAACATTTCTGGCAGCAAAAGCACCTAAGCCCATGGAAACTATCATTAAACCGATCATGGTATAGATGGTACTTTCCATAACCCCTAAAACCCGACCGGCATAATGAGATAATAAATACTCATAAATGAGACCACAGCCAGCGAGTACCGCCATCGTTAAAATGAGTAATATATCGTCGAGCAGGTGAGACTTTCCTTTAGGTAAAGAGTCTTGGGGTAAAGGCTTTTGAAGTAAAGGGTCTTGAGGTAAAGTTTTTTGTGACATAGTGGCTAGTATTAGATACTTAGTGATTCTTGAGGAAAGGTTTTAATTAACGTGTGATGTGCGTTTTGTTAATAGTGACTGCCTGCGTGAAAAACACAGGCAGTAAATTTTAGTGAAGAGTTATGCCATTAATGCGGTCAAGATTAATGCGATAGCAATACTGGTTGCCATCTCAATACTGGCAACACCAATGTTATGTTGTTGATCTACTTCTTCAACTAAGTTAATTCCCCAAAGTACGATACGTTTGGCTACTGCCGTAAGTAGAGCAACAAGTAAGGTCATTACGATACCAAAAACTAGCCATCCTAATAAGTTAACGACTAATGTCTCTGGGCTATACGTTAGAAAGTGACTGGCGGCAGTCACTGCTAATGCCGTACTGATTACTTGACCGCTATAACGGATAGCTAAAGCAAGTTGACCATTACTTAAGGCTTCTTGTAAGCAGTCTTCTTGGTTGTTTTTAGCATATTGCTGTTCACGAAGTCGAGTAACAATAACTAACATAGTTTGAGCAACAATAAAGCCACTGGTGATCGCGATAAAGGTACTCAAATCTAGTCCATCTACCCAAAGTAAGACAGCACGTATGATTATTGCTGTTGCAATAGCACCTGCAGCATCAATAATGCCAATAGTTAGATTTTTTTCAATGATAAGTGCATTTTTATCTATGTGTTGCAGAGCAACTTTATCATGGATAATGCGACCTACTTTAATCAGTATTAAACCATAACCGCCGTATGCCAACATTCCAATAGCTTCCATAGCATAGCTACTTGCTGCTTCACCAGTAATGGCACCGGTAAGTACAATACCTAGTGCAAATACGCTACCAGCAACACTTATACCAAAAGCGAAATTATCTTCTTTGGCGAGTTCTTCAGTGCTATTTACCTTGGCAGTAATACCTGAAAGGAAGCGCATAGCCCCTAATAACAATATGGCTATAGACACATCAATGGCCAAATAAGCCAGTAAGTCTAGATTAACACCTGAAAGTGCGATGAATGAGTTCATAATTGTACTGTTCCTATTCTTTTTTTATAGTCGACTTATTCATTACTTCCCGCGTCTAAATCCGCGTGATGTATTGGTTTTTGAGTTTCTAAAACTAGAGTTCTTACTTTTAGGTTTACTGGCATAACTGCTTTTTTTCACGCTATTGGTGCGAAAGCGGTTAGCACTCGTTTGTGCTGTTCTGCTTTGGCTAGATAAACTTGAAGAGCCTGCACGGTTTTTACTATAAGGACTGGTAAACTTTTGACCGCGGCTACTAAACGATTTTTTAGTACGGTTATCAAGCGAGGTTTGATTTTTTAATTGGCCAGGCGAGCTGTAGCGTGTTCTACCGTAGTCGTTGTAATAACTATAATTACGACGACTACCCCAATCATTATAATAAGTACGTCGACCAAACATATCGCCCATCATTGAGTACATGCCATACCAAGCCCAAAAAGACATGCCATTACTACCCGTCTGCCAGTTACCGTAATTGGGGTTACCAATTAGCTGCTCACCAGTACCAAAATCTTGAGCATTGTTCGCTTGCTGGCTTTGCGATTTTGATAAGGAATTAATGCGAGGTAACTGTCCATCTGACATATCAGCTAATACATTAAGTGGATCACTTAATGCGTCAGAATAAAGTACAGGGTCTGCGGCTTGATAAATATTAAGCAACTCATTATAACGCGCCTGGGAAGACTCAAACATTTGTGGTTGAGTCTTGACGGTATTGATTCTATCTAATAGCGCTTTATACATAGGACCATTAGTAGAGGCATCCTTGCGAAACTCATTAATCAAGGGCGTTAAATTGGCTTTATTAACCGCTACTTTATCTGCATATTGGTTAATTAAGCTAGCATTGCGAATTTGGCCATTATTTAAAGCATCACCTAACTGTGTAACTCTTTGCTCTGTAATAGGTAATTGCTGCTCGATTTGCTCTTTTACAGGATCACCACAGCCAACTAAACTAAGCGTAGTAATTATGATCAAGAGTAATAAAAAAGGTGTTTTTAGTAAGTGCATTTCTGCCATCATCTCCTTAAAAATGCTATGTTATCGTAATAGTTAATTAATATTAGCGACAAATCATAGACAAGTGTCAATTAATACCATTAACGACATATTATGTCTATAGAAACGCTTGTTTATATAAGGAATACTTGTGACATTATCTATTTCTCCTCTTTTATTACAGCAACAAAAAACTAGCTGGCAACACTTTATTGAGCAACATGCCCAGGCTTGTAATGACTTATCTCCAGAGCAAATTAACTTATTTAAACAAGCGATAACGCTGAGTGATTTCATCTTAAAAAGTGCCCTGCAAGCCCCTGAATTAGTTATAGAGCTTTTTAGTCTATCTAGCAAAGAGCTGGCACCCGATTACAAAAGTCTTCTGAGTGAGCAATTATCCCTTTGTACTGATGAAGCTCAGCTACACCGAACACTTAGGCGTTTTCGATTACAACAAATGGTGAAGATCGCAATTGATGACTTATTGTTTGATATCAGTCTCGATGTTTCATTGGCGAGGTTATCATCACTAGCTGATGAACTTATTTTATCGAGCTTACAATGGTTAACTGACTTTTGTCAGAAAAAATGGGGTACTCCTACCAATGAGCAAGGTGAAAATCAGGTTCTGCTGGTTTATGGCATGGGGAAACTCGGTGGTAAAGAGTTAAATTTTTCCTCTGATATAGATTTAATTTTTACTTATCCTGAAAGTGGTGAAACTATTGGTTGTCGTCGTAGTATTGATAATCAGCAATTTTTTATACGGTTAGCACAAAAACTCATTGCTTCACTTCATCAAGTTACTTGTGATGGTTTTGTCTATCGCGTGGATATGCGATTACGCCCTTTTGGTGACAGTGGGCCACTTGTTTTAACATTTAATGCCATGGAGGATTATTACCAAGAACAAGGGCGTGACTGGGAACGTTACGCCATGCTCAAAGCGAGAGTTATTGGTGAATCTAAATACCATGAGCAATTATCAAGCATGCTCAGACCTTTTGTTTATCGTCGTTACATTGATTTTAGTGTCATAGATAGCTTACGACGTATGAAAATGATGATTGCTCAAGAGGTTCGCCGCAAGCAATTAATCAATAATATCAAACTTGGTGCTGGCGGTATTCGAGAAATTGAATTTATTGTACAGGTTTTTCAGCTAATTCGAGGTGGGAGGGTAAAAGAGCTTCAGCAACGCAGTTTATTAATTGTTTTACCAAAACTTGTTGAGTCTGGTGAAATTAATGAAGCGACTAAACAAGTGTTAGAAAGCGCTTACCGTTTTTTGCGCCGAGTAGAAAATATAATTCAGGCATTAGCCGATAAGCAAACGCAAACATTGCCCGATAGTGAACTTGACCAACAGCGATTATTAGCTGTGCTTGGCATTGAAACCTGGTCTGAATTTTTAACTATTTTAGCCGAACATATGAATAAGGTTCATAAAGAGTTTGATTTACTCATTGGACTTGATAGCCCAAATCACCAAGCAGCAGATGAACACTGGGTTACGCTTTGGCATAGTCGTTGGAGTGATGAAGAGTCTATTGCGTGGCTAGAGCAAGAAGCCCTTGCTTGGCAAAGTAACAAGGTGTGGCAGATACTGCATGATTTTAGAGAGGACACAGGTAAACGTAGTCTGGGTAACAGAGGCCGTCAGGTATTAGATAAATTGATCCCGTTACTTTTATGTCGATTACAAAAGAATGAAATGGCTGAGCAGGTTCTAGCAAGAGTATTGCAAGTCTTTAGTAAAATAGTGACACGTACCGCTTACTTAGAACTACTTTTTGAAAATGAAGGGGCATTAAAGCAACTTATTCACTTATGCCAAGCCAGTAGTTGGGTGACCGATTATATTGCTAAATATCCCATTTTACTTGATGAGCTTATTGATCCTAAGTTATTGCATAATCCACCACAACTTTCGTCTTACGCACTAGAGTTGCGTGAACGTATGTTAAGGATCCCTGAGGAAGATCTTGAAGCACAAATGGAAGCACTTCGTCAGTTTAAACAATCTCAACAACTACGCATTGCTGCAGCTGAAATTGCTGCTGTATTACCGGTAGCAAAAATAAGTGAACATTTAACCTCTTTAGCTGAGGCTATCTTATCTGAAGTAATAAATCTTGCTTGGCAGCAAGTTAGTGATCGCTTTGGTGTGCCAACAATCTGTTTAGGTGGCGGGAAGGAAAAAGGCTTTGGTGTTATTGCTTACGGTAAAACGGGCGGTGTTGAACTAGGGTATAGCTCTGACTTAGACTTAGTTTTTGTTCATCAAAGTGAGTCCGAAGAAGTGACAACCGGCAAAGCTGACGGTAGTAAAATAATACCAGCAAGTCAGTTCTATATGAAATTAGCTCAACGTATTATGCATATTTTCAATACTCGTATGAATAGTGGTATTTTATATGAGTTAGATATGCGCTTGAGACCGTCAGGTAACTCAGGTTTGTTGGTAGTACATTTAAATACTTTTGCTAATTATCAACATCAAGATGCATGGACTTGGGAGCATCAAGCGCTAGTAAGAGCTCGAATGATTTTTGGTAATGATGAGCTTCGCAAGGAGTTTATTACCATTCGACAAGACGTTTTATCAATACCTAGAGAGTTTGAAACACTAAAAATCGACATTGTTAACATGCGGGAGAAAATGCGTAGTCACCTCGATAGTTCAGACGAGTCTTATTTAGATATTAAACAAGGAAAAGGCGGATTAGTTGATATTGAATTCCTGGCTCAATTCTTAGTGCTGGCTCATGCAAAAGAGCACAATGAATTGATGCATGTTTGTGATAATTTAGGTATTTTCAAAAGCTTGCTTAAATTGGATTTATTAGAAAAGGCAGAACAACAACAACTAAGCCATATGTATCAAAAGCTAAGGGCATTAGGTCATCAAGCGACAATGCAAAATGCAGGGCAATTAATCAATAAAACATCTGTTACTGGGCAAGTTGCTATTAGTGATATTTGGCAAAAACACCTAGTTGATTGATAGGTCTGATGAATCAAGGTTACTAATACGGGTTTGCGCTAGCGAGTAAAATACACTCCTCATCTAAAAAAGGCTGAGGAGCACTTTCAATGACTACAATGGCACGTTGACGATTGCAAAAGAAGATTGAAAGGCCGGATTCAAAATGTCCCTCTATGGCTTTGGCTACTTGAAAGGTGGTTTTTAAAATATCTTTTTCAATTCTAAAAGGGTCTTTCACTACATAATCACGGTTTAACCACCAAATTAAATCAATTCCCTCTTTCTCAGAATACTCATCAAGCTTTTGGTTTAGCGTTTCACCACGCCTAAAAGGTCTCGATTCAATACTGCCTTGCCAGTTCTTATTATAAGGGCGAACGACCATTTCTCTGGCTTGTAATAACTTGACTAAATCGCCTTTTGGATCAGGGAGGTAAACAATGTTATTACGAACTTTAGGACCTTTTCCGTCGCTATCCCCATGTAAATTTGCATAAAATTTTGATAAGCCAAGTGCCGCTGCATTAGTTGAACTTCTACCTTGTTGATATCGTGACGGTTTATCTTCAGGTTTTGCTTCGGTTGAATCTATAACTGCTTCAGTGTGTTTTATTGAACTATCATCAACCTTTCCCAACGAACCATCGAGTGAAAGCAAAAAGTCTTGGTTAGCAAAAAATGCCCAAGCCAATGTAGTAAGAAAAATACCCAAGATAATATTACGCAGCCAAAAGTTCATTGGTTTATCAATACCTTTGTTTTATACCCATCACACTTGAAGATGCTCGCTTCAGGACACTTGAGTGATTCATATTCAAGACGCATTTTTTATTAATGGTTGCCCCTTAAAAACAAATGCACCGCAGAAGATGATTTACTCAGATGTCCCCAAAGGGCGAGTTTTAAAGGCTTACATCCATCGTTATTGGTTTTGACAAGGGAATAACCATTCTCTTCAATCAATGCCTTGGCTCTAAGCCTTTAATTTCTCGCTGAAACCTGCATCTCCAAGTGTGATGGGTATATTATGTTAAAAAAGTTAATATTAACTTACTTTACGCAAAGAATAATAAATATACAAATTATCTACAGGTAAATAATTTGTATGAATATTTTGGATAGTAAGATAACCGGCTATAGAAGCTATTTTATTTACAGGTGGCATAACTCTTCACTATTTATACAAAGAAACATCTTCAGGATTTGGTCTTGTCTTAAAACGACGGTGCAACCACATATATTGCTCGGGTTGCACGAGAATCGCTTTCTCCAACTCTTGATTTATTCTGATTAAATCTTGCTCATCATTATCGGTCGGGAAGTTTTCCAGCGGGGCAGAGACCTCAAGGGTGTAACCGCTATCGTCGCTATTTCTACGTGGGATCATCATCACAGTTTTGGTGTTTTTCTTACGGGCAAAAATAAGCGTACCCGTTGTGGTAGCTGTTTCTTTTACCGAAAAAAAGGGCACAAACAAGCTTTTATTACGGCCATAATCCTGATCAGGTAAATAGGCACAGGCCTCTTTTTGATGTAAGGCTTTGAGTAAACCTTTCACATCACGTTTTCCTACCATATATTTATTAGAACGTGCTCTACCTCTATGCTGGAAAAACTCCATTAATGGATTATTATGTGGACGATAAAATGCCACTAAAGGATTACTGATCCCTGCGCCTCGGGCACACATTTCTAAGCTTAAATTATGCATTGATAGCACAAGTACACCATTACCTTCTGCTTGTGCCGAAGTAATATGGTGAGCGCCAGTGACTTTTACCTTTCGAGTTACCCGCCAATTTGGCCACCACCAACCCATACCTGTTTCAAATAACGCTATGCCGGTATTCTCAAAGTTTTTCTTTAAAATACTATGTAGTTCATCTTCATTTTTTTCAGGAAAACACAGTCTTAAATTTGTTTGCGCAACATGCTTTCGTTTTGAAGCAAGTTTAAATATTAATCGGCCTAAAGTACGGCCCATGGCTAATTGTAATTTGAAAGGTAACCAGGAAATGCTGTAAAGGATAAA
>Ga0209395_1002443_pt1 | contig 24291 bp, 21 predicted proteins | sample GOMGulsemesocosm_3_FD_184635 | JGI IMG/M metagenome (GOLD analysis project Ga0209395, IMG submission 184635) | Methane-oxidizing microbial communities from mesocosms in the Gulf of Mexico - GOM9D Gulf of Mexico (SPAdes) (version 2) | ecosystem: Environmental > Aquatic > Marine > Cold seeps... | reverse complement strand
GCATTCTACGCGTCTCAGTTTCGATGTCAACGTTTTATTTAATTTAATTTGAAGTGAATTCGAATTTCATTTTAAAACGTTAAGTTAGCTCTTTAGCTCCTTTAAGGAGTAGTTAACTTATCAAAACAGCTCTTTGGGTTGCCCCTTGGAACTGGAGCGCATTCTAGACATTTCTCGCTGTGCGTCAACCCTTTTTTGTCATATATTTGAAATAAACGTTTGTTTGCTTACTTAACATACAGACCTCGTTTTTATTGGTGATTATTCGTACAAAACATAAAGCAATTAAGTGTTTTTCGTGAGTTCATCTCTTTACGTAGGTTTATTTAAGTTTACCAATGTCCTTAACCGTCCGGATAAAGCTCAAAATAATATAGCAGTATCAACTTGACCTACAATTCCTCTTTTCTTTGAAAATGTAAATTAAAAATCATTACTCATAAATACAGCCGAAGTTTAACCTGCCATCAATAAACATAAAATTATTACTTTTGACAGTAACTAGGCCTCACTTAATTCAGTAAGTTTTATCAGCTAAAATTTGTAAAGTTGCAATTGTGTTGTTATATAGAGTAGTAGGACGATATTTAATAATGATAGCTTTAGGTGAAATAAATGAGTTTTCGCATAGTATTTATTATAGTCATTTTATATACATGCCAAGCGCTAAGCAGTGAGTTGACAGTTTATCGTTGGGTTGATAAAAATAATGTTGTACATTTTAGTCAGTATCAACCTGTTGGTGATGACTTTACCGAATTCCTTATATCAAACCAGTCAAAAATAATAAGCCGAGCTACTCAAAGTCATGTTTCCTCGGATGAGGATAAATCGCTAGAAACTAACATACCCACACCTTCAACGATTGATGTTACTGAAAAGTGCAAAGAAGCTAGAGAAAATGTCAGTATGTTAACGACTTTTGATAAAGTTCAATACACGGATGAAGAAGGTAAAAAACTGGTCTTAACGGGGAAAGAAAAACAGCAGCAATTAGAAATTAATGAAAAGCGCACTGAAGTTTACTGTGCGCCCATAAAAGAAGAATAATACGGTTGTGAGATTAATGCTTAAAAGTTAATTTTCCATTTTCCACATTAATATTAATTTCACTCTTTGTTTTAAATTCTCCTGATAGTATTTTTTGTGCCAATGGATTTTCGATACTCTTTCTAATAGCTCGTTTCAAAGGTCTTGCACCAAAAAGTGGATCAAAGCCTGCAACTGAAATTAATGCCAGAGCTTCTTTTGTTATAGAAAGCTTAATATTTTGTTCTGCTAACCTTTTTGTTAATCCATTCAGTTGAATTGCTGCTATTTCTTCGATTTGTTCAGAAACTAGAGGATGAAATACCACGGTCTCATCAATCCGGTTAATAAATTCCGGTTTAAAGTTCAAAGAAACTTCTGACATCACTTGTGTTTTCATCTGTTCATACTGGCTATCATCTGAGAAATTTTGAATGTGATCTGAGCCAATATTTGAAGTCATAATTATAACTGTATTTTTGAAATCTACAGTGCGTCCTTGACCATCAGTTAAACGACCATCATCAAGCACCTGTAATAAAATATTAAAAACATCGTTATGAGCTTTTTCAATTTCATCGAGTAAGATTACCGAATAAGGTTTACGTCGAACAGCTTCAGTTAAGTAGCCTCCTTCTTCATAACCAACATAGCCAGGAGGTGCACCAACTAAACGCGCTACTGAATGTTTTTCCATAAACTCTGACATATCAACACGAATAAGCGCATCTTCGCTGTCAAATAGAAAATGTGCTAACGCTTTAGTTAGTTCTGTTTTTCCTACACCGGTAGGGCCTAAAAACAAAAACGAACCGATAGGCTGGCCAGGATCTGCAAGCCCCGCTCGTGAACGACGAATTGCATTCGAGACACTAACTACCGCTTCTGATTGACCAATCACTCGTTTGTGTAATTCATTTTCCATTTGTAATAGCTTTTCACATTCCTCTTCGAGCATTTTAGAAACAGGGATGCCGGTTGCTCGACTTAATACATCAGCGATTTCAACTTCAGTGACTTTATTTTTTAATAAAGTCATTTCTTGCATTTCTGCTTGGCTCGCTAAATCGAGCTGTTTTTCTAATTCAGGAATTATCCCATATTGTAATTCCGACATTTGGTTTAAATCACCCAAACGTCTAGCCGCTTCTAAATCAAGTCGCGCTTTCTCTAAATCTGTTTTTATAGCTTGTGTACCATGCAATGCGGCTTTTTCTGTTTTCCAGATTTCGTCTAATTCATCAAAAGCTTGTTGGCATTCATCAACATCTTCAGAGATCAAAGATAGACGTTTTATTGAAGCGAGATCTGACTCTTTTCCTAATGCCCGCTGTTCTAGTTTTAATTGAATAATCCGACGTTCTAAGCGGTCTAAGTCCTCAGGTTTTGAGTCTATTTGCATACGTATGCTAGAAGCCGCTTCATCAATTAAATCTATAGCTTTATCGGGTAACTGTCGATCACTAATATATCGATGTGATAACGTTGCAGCGGCAACAATAGCAGGATCTGTAATATCCACACTATGGTGTAATTCGTATCGCTCTTTTAAGCCACGTAATATAGCAATGGTGTCTTCAACACTTGGCTCTTCAATGAGTACTTTTTGAAAGCGACGCTCTAATGCTGCATCTTTTTCAATATACTTTCTGTATTCGTCTAGCGTTGTGGCACCAACACAATGTAAATCACCACGCGCAAGGGCTGGCTTTAACATGTTTCCGGCATCCAGTGCACCATCAGTTTTTCCAGCACCAACCATGGTATGAAGTTCGTCGATAAATAGAATTACTTGCCCTTCTTCTTTGGCAAGTTCATTGAGTACTGATTTTAATCGCTCTTCAAATTCACCTCGATATTTTGCGCCAGCAACTAAAGCGCCCATATCAAGTGACAATACTCTTTTGTTTTTCAAACCTTCCGGTACTTCGTGATCAACGATACGTTGTGCCAAACCTTCAGCAATAGCTGTTTTCCCAACGCCTGGTTGACCGATTAATACGGGATTATTCTTAGTTCTACGCTGTAACACTTGAATGGTGCGACGTATTTCATCATCTCTACCAATAACGGGGTCTAGCTTTCCTAGCTCTGCTCGTTCGGTAAGATCAACAGTGAATTTATCGAGTGCTTGTCTAACATCTTCTGCATTAGGTTCATCAACTTTCTGGCCGCCACGGACATGTAAGATAGCATCTTGTATTCGCTGCTCATTTGCCCCTAATGATTTTAATATTTGCCCTAATTTTCCTTTATCTTCAATTGCAGCAAGAATAAATACATCAGAAGAGATATATTTATCACCCATTTTCTGAGCGTATTTGTCACATAAATTTAATAAATTTCCCATTGCCGATGAAAGCTGTACTTCGCCACCTGACCCTGAAACCTGCGCAAGTTTATCAATAGCAGCTTCAACTTGTGTACGTAGTGAATGTACATTGACGCCAGCACTTTTTAATAATGGAATAACGCTACTGGCATTTTGATTGAGTAACGCTAGCATTATGTGCATGGGCTCAATAAATTGGTGATCTCGCCCTAATGCTATGGACTGTGCATCAGAAATTGCTACTTGAAATGCTTGAGTTAATCTATCTAAACGCATGTGTACTCTCTTGCTTCGTAAAGAAATATGTTTTCATCTATACCTTTATAGATAAGGATAAAATGGAGATTTTTCAAGGAAAAGAAGTAAAGCTTTTGGCATAAAATAAGTTTTTGCCTTAAAGAATGAAAATTAAGTGATGCAAATAATAGAGGCCATACGTCCGGTAATATTATCCCGGCGATATGAGAAGTACTGAGGCTCATCAGTATAAGTACAATGTTCTAAATGGTGGACGTTTTCTATTCCTAAATCTGTAAGTTGAATTTTAGCTATGAGCGACAAATCGCCAAAATATTTTGGCTTAGACTTCTTTTGCTTTGTATCTGAAATTGATGGTGATAGAGAAAAGGCCGCAGAGAAGCTTTTCGATTGATTCACAAAAGCTGATTTAACGTCTTCACCTACTTCAAAAGCCAACCTACTAATACACGGACCAAGCCAAACGTTAATATCTTCATTATGTGTGGTCATTTTATTAAGTGTATTAGCTATAATATTTTTAGCTAAAGGTTTCCAACCTCCGTGTATGGCGGCAATTTCACTACCATCTTTGGCTGCTAGTAGTATAGGTAGGCAGTCTGCGGTCATAATTGCCAGCGCAATATTTTTTTGACGAGTAATAACCGCATCAGCAATTAATGCCTGCTTGCTATGACATTCAATTAAAAGAACTTTAGCACCATGTATCTGTTCAAGCCATTGTATCTGCGTATTTTCGGGTAATTGCAATAAAAGGTCTTGACGATGTGTTAAAACTTTCTGAGGATCATCTCCAACATGTAATCCTAAATTAAAGGAATTAAATAAAGGAGTTGAAGCTGAAGGTTTTCTCTCGTTGTTACTGGCAGGATTATTTCGTGTGGTCGTAAAAGCCAGTACATTCTGTACTGGCCATTCGACATTATGAATAGGGTTACAAATAATTGTCAGTTGCGTTGAGTTTAGAGTCTTCACGCAGAATATTCGTTAATTGTACCATATCATCAGGTATAGGCGCGTGCCATGTCATTTCTTCACCTGTAATAGGGTGAAACAGTGACAACATTGCCGCGTGTAATGCTTGGCGTTTGAAATGACGTAATATATCACGTAAGTCTTCAGTCGCGTTTTTAGGTGGACGAGGACGGCCACCGTAATTAGGATCTCCAATAAGTGGATGAGTAATGTGCGACATATGAACACGAATTTGGTGAGTACGCCCTGTTTCTAGACGTAAACGCAAACGAGTATGCAAACGGAATTTTTCCATAACACGATAATGTGTTACTGATGGACGACCAAACAAGTTAACCGCCATATGGGTTCTTTTTGTTGGATGACGGCCAATAGGTTCGTCAACAACACCACCGGCTGTCATCAATCCGTTAGCTAATGCTTCATATTCACGTGTTATTTCACGTTCTTGCAGAGCATCGACCAAATTTGTTTGTGCCGCAATCGTCTTTGCGACGACCATTAATCCTGTAGTATCTTTATCTAATCTATGCACGATACCCGCTCGAGGTACAACATCTAGCTGTGGGCAATAATGTAATAAAGCATTAAGAACTGTGCCATCAGGATTACCTGCACCTGGGTGTACAACAAAACCAGCAGGTTTGTTAATAACAAGAATATCATCATCTTCGTAAACAATATTCAAAGGAATATCTTGTGGTTCAAATCGAATATCAGCTTCTACTTCTGTTGATATTTCAACTTCTTCACCGCCAAACATTTTTTCACGAGGAATTTTAAGAATAGCACCGTTTAACGTTACATGACCCGCTAAGATCCATTCTTTTATTCGAGAACGAGAATATTCAGGGAACATCTCGGCTAATGTTTGGTCGAACCGTTTACCTAAACAAGATTCAGGAACAGTATCTGTATGTTTAATTATTTCAGCCATTAAAATTTCTATTTAACTCTCTATAAATTTACTATGAATTAGCGCTGTGCAAGGCAAGTGTGCTAGGTTAGAATGCCAGTGTTTATTTTACCTCTTTGCTAATTCAATTACATTAGAAATTTGCAAGAGAGCTAAATTTATTAACTAAAACTTTTAACTTAAACAAAGTAGTGATACCGAAGTCTATGCAAAAAATGACAATAAAAATGATAATTTTAGCGCTTTCATTAGGGCTAACGGCATGTTCATCATCAGACAAGAATGATATTGAGAAGGTACCAGACAAATCTGCGCAAGCTTTATTTGTAGATGCCAGAGAAGCCTTGGATAATGGTTTATACCAAAAATCCATTCAAATTCTATCAGCAATCGATTCTCGATTTCCATTTGGGCCTATTTCTCACCAAGTGCAATTAGATTTAATTTACGCTTATTATAAAAGTGGTGACGCTGCACAAGGCATTGCTTTATCAGATAGGTTCCTTCGTTTAAACCCTGATAATATTAATGTTGACTATGTATATTACATGCGAGCATTAATTAATATTGCTACTGAAGAGAACTTATTTCAAGACTTAGCCGGTATAGACAGATCTGACCGAGATCCAGCGGCATCTCGAGATGCTTTTAAAGATTTGAAAAAGATATTAACCGACTTCCCACAAAGTAAATATGCGGCCGATGCGCGTAAACGCATGATAGGTATAAAGTCTCGATTAGCAAGTTATGAATTATCAGTAGCTCGTTTCTATATGAAACGTGATGCTTGGGCATCTGCGGCTAACCGTGGAAAATACATTGTTGAGTACTTTTCGCCAAGCCTAGAAGTTGAGCAAGCACTAGAAATCATGATTGAATGTTATGACAAGCTAGGCTTACAAGATTTAAAAACAAATGCCAAACAAGTATTGGCAGCTAATTACCCTAATAATGACTTTGTAACTCGGTAATTGTAGATAATTAAAAAAGCCCATCTAACAAATAATGTTAGATGGGCTTTTTTCCCATTATTTTTTGGAAAATTAATAATTAAATAGCAGCTTCATCTTCTTCTCCCGTACGAATACGGATCACACGCTCAACATCAGTAATAAATATTTTCCCATCACCTATTTTACCGGTTTGTGCTGTATCAATAATTGCATTCACGCAACGTTCAACCTGATCAGAAGTAACAACAATTTCTAATTTTACTTTGGGTAAAAAATCGACCATATATTCAGCACCACGATAAAGCTCTGTATGCCCTTTTTGTCGACCAAAGCCTTTTACTTCTGAAACCGTCATGCCAGTGATACCGATTTCACTTAATGCTTCACGTACATCATCCATTTTAAAGGGTTTGATTACCGCTTCGATTTTTTTCATCTTTATTATCCATACCGCGAAATATACTTTGAATTGTACACAATTAAATGAAATAAACCCAAGCCCTATATTTGTTCTAACTCATTTAATTATTATAAGTTAAACTACGGGAGATTTTATTACCGACTAAATTCCAAAGGAAACTCAATGGATCCGCAATTGATCATAAACGAAATGAAAGTATTGCCACAGATAGATGCTGCATTTGAAATAAAGCGTCGTGTTGATTTTATTAAAAAAACACTTAAGGCCTCGGGATTAAAAAACTTAGTTTTAGGTATTAGTGGCGGTGTCGACTCCTCAACTTGCGGTCGGCTTGCCCAACTTGCGGTTTCTGAGCTAACTGACGAAGATAGTAAAGTTGATGATAAAAGTACACCTTATCAATTCATTGCTGTTCGACTACCCTATAGCATTCAAGCCGATGAAGATGATGCACAATTAGCATTGAACTTCATAAAACCAACCCATTGCTTGACCACGAATATTGCAGATGCAGCTGATGGCATTCATGCGGAAACTTTAAATGCTTTAGAGCAAGCAAAAATTTTAACGGCAAGCAAAGGACAAATAGACTTTTCAAAAGGTAATGTTAAAGCACGTAGCCGCATGGTCATGCAGTATCATATCGCCGGCATTGTTGGTGCTTTGGTTCTGGGTACCGACCATTCTGCAGAAAATATAACCGGATTTTTTACAAAATGGGGAGATGGGGCATGCGATTTAGCACCTTTATTTGGCTTATCGAAACGCCAAGTCCGTTTATTAGCGGAAAAACTTGGCGCGCCTGATTTATTAATAAATAAAGCACCAACAGCTGATTTAGAAGATTTAGAGCCAGGAAAAACAGATGAAGATGCGCTCGGTATGAGTTATAACCAACTCGATGATTTTCTGGAAGGAAAACCAACTACAGTAGAAACCCAAGCACTTATTATAAACATTTATAAAAAAACTCAGCATAAAAGGTTAGCTATCCCGACTATCTATACTTAATGGAATACTTGTACTTGTAAAAAAATAGTTAACAACTATAACTATTAGCATAACAAATATAGCCAATGGACGGCTTTTTTATGTCAACCTTTACTATTGTTCGAAAGGGTTTCACTCTAATTGAAACCTTAATAACAATCGCTATACTCACTTTACTGACCACTATTGCTATCCCCAGTTTTGGAGACCTTACGGTTAGAGTACGTGTCAACAATGAAGTTTCTGCCCTACATCGGTTATTATTAATAACGCGTAATCATGCGGTTAATCAAGAACGCTTTGTCACTTTGTGTCCGTTAACGCCATCGGGGGCATGTTCCAGCGATTGGCATGAAACACTGAGCGTATTTTATGATGACAATAAAAATAAAAAGCTTGATGACTTAAGTGATGAAGCACTTATAAAAACAAAATTATCTATAAAACTTGGCGATAAACTACAATATGCTCAAGGAAGAATTGCATTGATTTACGCGCCCAGTGGTCGGCTTGCTGTTTGGGGAGGGAATGGTACTTTTCGTTACTGTCCGAAAGATCATAGCGATAAATCAAGAGGTATTGTTATCTCTGGAGCAGGACGCTTTTATTTAACTACCGACCAAAACCTAGATGGTTTAGATGAGAACCGAAGTGGTCATCAAATTATTTGTAATAATAATTAAGCGATGTTTTAACATCAGATAACAGATCACTAATTCTAAATACAGCTAAGTGGTCACATCTTGCTGGGCAACCTAGCGAAATTTGAGGTTAAGTGGTATAACTTAATAATATTATAATATTCTCAAAGCTATTGTGAATATGATGTAACGAGTTGTTTAAGGTTTACATTATGAAAAATTGTCAGACCCAAAAATACAATAATCACAGCCATTTAGGCTTTACCTTGGTTGAATTAATGATCACCATTGCGATTGCAGCGATACTGATGGCTATTGCCCTACCTAACTTCAGTAGTTTTCTTGTTCAGACTAGAGTTGATAATGAAATATCACAGCTTCAGCGTTTATTACTATCAGCCCGAAATACCGCAATTAATGCTGAACAAACTGTCACTGTTTGTCCGCTAAATGTCAGTAATCGATGTGATACCAATTGGCATAATGAAATCAGCGTGTTTATCGACATAGATAGCGATAAGACTTTTGAGGCCATTTCAGATGAAAGAGTAATTATTGTTAAAGGGGCTATCGATAATAAAGACAAGTTACAATATGGCCAAGATAGTCTTATTTACACACCAACAGGTAGTATTTCAGGTGGTGTAAGTGCTACACCTTTCAGGTATTGCCCAAAAGATTATGATGATAAATCACGAGGTATTACAGTAAGTACTTCTGGCCGTTCATATGTTACATCTGATACTGATAATGACAATATTGATGAAGACCGCTCAGGTAATGAGATTACCTGTACTTAGTATGGGACTAATTCTAGTCTATCAAAATATAAAACCAGAAGCTTTACATGTCTAAAACTACTGGTTTTCAAATCGATTTCTTTATTAACGAACAGTATTCTCATCAACTGTCCGAGAGATCGGATTGATAAATTTATCTGTTAATTTTGCACACTCGGTAACTTTATAGACTTGCTGTTTTTGTTTTGAAAATCCCGTCGCTATTTTCTTACCTACCAACCACTGCCCATATTTTTCCATACGCCCTTTTTTGATGATACCAAAATGAATCATACCTTTACCACCGACTAACTCCACATGGCATTTAACTTTAATTTTCACAGCTTTTTGAGCATCTTTAGCGAGGGTTGCACCACTAGTAAAAAGAATACTCAGTGATATAAAAATAATAGCTGTATTACATTTCAAAAATTTATTGAATAAAATGGTCATATTATTACTCCCAACAATGAGTTGATGCTGCCGTTTTTTTACCTGTATCAGTAACCGATAATGTCAAGCACGAAGAATCGGCTGTAATTTGCCGCCCCTTTGCTGTCGCAACTAGCGTATAGGTGATACCAACAACAGTAGTATCAATGCTATAAAGCCCTGAATTTGTGATATAAGGGTCTGTAGCAACGCCTAACTTGGTCATATCAGCAGTGTATTCACGATGATCAATGAAGTATTGTTCTTGTAAACTTGCCATTCTAAGCAACTCGCGCTGTGCTTCGCTGCGATTAGCCCGAGAAATATTATCGACATAAGATGGGTAAGCTATCGATGAAATTATACCTATAACAGCAACAGTAATAAGTAGTTCAAGTAAGGTAAAACCTCTGTTTTGTTTTACTAAATCAGTTCTTCGCATTAGTTTGATTCCGTAACATATAGGTAAGTCCGTGAGGTTTCCAGGCTAATTCCTAACGGAATAATCTTTCCTGCTAATAACTTTATAGTTGCAATTATTTCATCTTCATCCCCATCATCAGGAGGGCAATCTTCTGAACATGGTTCTCCTGGTTCCGGTGGATCTTTAGTAATAATAATAGATGGCGTATCAGGAATACCTGCCGCTATTTCCCATGTTCTCCAATCATATACCGTCGTACCAAAGGCCAAGTCAACAGCGTATAAGATGCCTGAACCGTCACTTAATTCACAACTATCAGGATCCGAAGAAGCTGCCGCGGGGGTAAATGAGGTAAAATAAGTTACGCCATTAATAACAATAGCAGAAGCGGTATTTTTTTCTCCTGCCCCAAGAAAGTCAATGTACCAACCGCGTTTATTTCCAACGGCTAGTTCTAGTGACTGGCGTGCTGCTGTGGTAAGTATTTGTCCAAAAGGGTTATTGGTATAATTATAAAGATCGCCTTCCACAATAGCCGGAGGTATGGCTAATTGAGGATGGGTTGGCGTGGTTACAAATGACCTAGAAACAATGTTTCCATCTTTGATCATAAAAAACTTATCGTCCGTATCCCTTGCGGCAGGTGTTGATCTGTCCCCACTACCAATGAGTATCGCTTCATAAGGTCTTTCTTGCTGTGTAACAACTGTTGAACTATTGCCATCCTCGTCAACTGTAGTTGTCTCTATCGTGTCTGAAATAAAAGTACGCGCGATAGAAGGCTCACTAAAAAATCGACGATCCGTTTCATCAGTGGTTCCACCTAATTCAGCTAATTTAAAGATAGTCCATGGTGTTGAACTACTAAAGGGATTGGCGCCAGGCATATCAACTCGCCATAAATTTCCGCCGGTATCTCCGAAATAAAGTCGGTCGGTTAAACCATCCGAATCACTATCTAGTGTGGCAATACTTGAGGGAATACTGTCCGTGATACCGGTAAATTGAGTATTAGTAGCACTGGTCGCTTCAGGACTTATACCCCATTTAAGCGTACCCGTTTCGGCATCAACCATATAAATGGCATGCCCTAAAGTATCTCCAGCCCCCACTGCTAAAAGATCCTTGCTGGTGTCATACCCCCCCCCAAAAAACAATACTGGCTTTGGTTGGCCGCTTGCAATATTAAGCGCTGAATATCCAAGTCTTGGTTGTGACCAAGACTGACCTAAGTGTTTAAAATCAGGTGAAGTTGCATCGATATGCCACATAAGTTTTGGACGGTCAGGGTCACTAATATCCATACCGTAATAAGATGATCCTCCTCGACGCAATCCGAAAAATATCCATGCCTTATCTCCACTAGCACTATCAATAGAGCCATCACCATTTTTGTCTAATAAGTAGGAAATTGCGGGGCTATCGATACCGTAAGACTTACCAGAAGAAGTAAAGTTTTCACGTAATTTCTTTATTTTAGGGAAGAACTCTTTCGGTATAAATGCCCAATTTTCATCAACCGTTGCGCCATTATCATCAAACATATGTAGAACACCTGCATTGGTACCTACAATAATCCTTACATCTTGATTTGTACTCGAACCGCCATAATTAACAACTAAAGGCTTAGAGTGTAATGGGTCGCCAAAAATATCGCTACGGGTGTCCGTGGTTGAGTTATCATTGTCAGCATCATCAACATCTATCCCCTTAGCCCAATCAAACATGGCGGTAATATCAGCATCAACATCAGCAACATCTAATTTTTCAGCTAACGTAGCTGAATCTCCATAATAGGTTTCAGCATTGGCACTGGTAAGTAGCATTAGTCCACCTGATACGGCCAAGTCACTTATAATAACTCGACCCGTTTTAGTCCTTAGCATTTCTGCTACGCCACCTTTTTTTACATCATTCCCGTCTGCCGTTGTATTCGTGCTCCAAAACGTTTTAGCGTCTTTTGAAATATTACCATTGTCATCAATAGCTGCAGCTCCTGTTCTATCAACTTGCTGGCCATTAGTCACTTTAAGTTTTTTTAAATTTCCTTGCCATCTGGCGCCATGATCAGGAACAAACATCGCATAATAAACAGAATCGAGAGTTTCTGTGCGATCAAAGTTATTTGAAGCCACTGAAGGTGCAGTAAAACTGGTATTTACTTCTAAAATATTAGTGAGCGCTGCTTGTAATGAAGCAAGTAAAGCACTGGGATCTTTAGCGGGATAATACTGTCCGCCACCTAAATCTGCAGCTTCGCGTAGCAAAGCACCTGCATCATCAATAGCATCTTGGCCAAAACCTATGGTAAATATAGTTGCTGATTGCACGTCAGGTAACGTACTGTGTAAATCGTGAGTATGCATCCAACCTGCCAAGGCGGCTAAATAATTATCAGTGCCATTAACATCAAAAGGAGCTGCAATATCAGGTAAGCCTCGAATGTAAGCATCAGCCGCAAGATCTCTGGTGGGTTCACCATCGGTAATAATTATAACGTACACTTCATTGGTACATGAATTATAAGGTGATTTATACAGTCCTGTGTCTTCGTCCTCTATTGAGTCGTCTCTCGGCGGGGTGTTGCCACGATATCTATTACCAGAGTTTGAGTCGTTATCACCAAAATCTACAGACAAACCACTAAAGTAACGAGAAGCCTCATAAAGTGATTCACATAATGGAGTATTAGTTTCTGCATCTATATCTAAATCTATAATATTCACTAAATCGGCTCGGGCAGCTGCGGTCATTTCTTGAATACCAAAAACGATTCTGCCACCGTCACGAACATATTCACCCGAGTGATTGTAATTAAAAACTTGCAAGCCAAAATCTACAGAAGGGGCCGATTCAATTAAATCAGTAACGGTATCTTGAGCTATTTCTAAGCGAGTACGATTCACTTGAGTTAGAATGTCACTATTTGCCCAACGTAAGTAATTATCAGTATAAAGTGTTACAACTTCACCTGACCAAATAACATTAGAGTCACTGGCATTGGCCGTATAATAAATGGGGCTTTGTTTCGAACCTTCACCATCGATAGGAAAGCCATTAGGTAGCTGGACAATAGTACCACCATTTTGTTCTATTCCTGCATTCACCTCAGGATTTACAGGCACAAGGTTTACGTCATCTTCACAGTCTATTATTTCAATATTACCGCCGTTATTATCGGGAATTTCTTGCCAGCTACCTGAGTTACCTTGAAAAGCATATTCTCGAATATGCCCCGTATAAAAACCAACAGAAGCCAAACGTTCTCGCGCCGTTGCACAACTATTAATGGCATCAATAAAACGTCGACTTTCACTTGGGCTATCAGGAGTTATCGAAGTCGCACCGTCAATGCCACCTCGAGTAAAGTAAATAAACTTATCAGACAAAGAATTTAACCCACCAACTGCAGGATAAACTGTGGCAGGATTATAGGGTTCATCAACCGACTCTAAACTGTTCATACTCCCTGAGTTATCAAAAATAATAAGTACTTGTGGTTTATTACCACTACGTTGTGCTGCATCGCCAATATAGAGTTCTATATCTTCACTATTAGAAATGAGTGACGTAAGAATTAGTGAGCCAAATAATAGTAACTTTTTCATGATCAGTTCCCCACATTAAGTAGTTGTTGAGAGACACCTGAATTTACTTCAATGGTGCTTTTATTGGTGCGACCGTAAAGTCGAGTGACTTGCACTTTTAGTACATTGCACTTAAACACCTGGACGGAAGAAGCAGCTCGAGAGTGGGGGCAATCAGCTTCAATGTTATACGGGTTTGCTAGTGTAATTTCAGCACTGGTATGAATAACGCGACTCACCGCAGGGGTGAGCGGAAATTTAGCAATTTCAGAAGCGAATCCATTTGTGCCGCTTACTTGGGTAACTTCATTATGAATAACTTCATCAATGGCACTAACGGCCTCTTGAGTGGCAACTACTTTTTCTTGACTTGCACCCGACATTTTCATGTCAGTAGTCGTGTTCTGCATCAACGCAGCAGCTACAGCAGTTAGAGCAATAAGAAAGACCAACGAAACTATTAATACAACACCTTGCTGTTTTTGGATATTTGGCTTGATGTTCATCCGCAACTTTATGGCCATGTGTCGATCCTCGCATTGTAAAGGGTTATAGTAGAGCTAAATAATAAACGTCGATAATTATCACCTTTGCCATCACCATCAATGAAGTCGACGGTCAAATCGCCTAATTGGTAACTGTTCAAATTTTCATATTTTCGATCGGGTAATATATTCCGTGCCAAAACAAAAATTTTAACCGCGAGTATTCTTATATTATTTTCATTATCCCAATAACTTGTTGTCATATTATCTGCTGAAACAAAGGCGTTCACTACACCATTATTGGTTGTATCAACACCATACATAAAGCGAATATATTCAATACCCTCAACTACCATATCAAGATTCATTACGGCGGTCTTATTCTGCAAGCGCCCTTGGACTAATACCGGTATTTTATTTGAACCTTGATTATCTTCACGAACATAATAAATATGTTGTTGATACTCCCATATTCGTCCAAAACTAAAACTTGGTACGGCAGTACCACCCGCAAATATCCCTGCCGTATTAGGGTTTGAAATAATATAATAATTGTCGCTAGAAATATCGGCCAATGCTGTTGTCGAAGCAATAGCGCGTTTAATTTGCAAAACATCAGAGCCAAGCTTGGCATTTGTAATACAGCCCATTAAACTGGCGTTAGTGATTGTTTTCCCCCAAAGTGTTCTAAAATGACCGATTGCAGCAGGGAAGCTCGCATTATTTACGCCATCACCAATGCAATCACCGGAAACACTGGTTGGTAAAGGTGAAGTAACTAAACCGCTAAGGTCTAATGTACCGGTCAAATCCCCCCAAAATCCTTGCCTTAATAAATCATCGCTTAATAAACTAATGGCGTATCGGCCATTTTCTTGCAGTTCACCATAGCTAGTTGTTTCAACGGTTGTAGTTTTCATGCCAACAAACACACTTAAAATGCCAAGGATCAACATTAAGCCAACTGCGAGCGAAATAAATATTTCTACTAAACTGAACCCTCGTTGAGATTTAATCATCTTGTCTTTTATATCCCCTACCTGCTAATTAAGTGTAGATTATCTATTCGAATATATATTGAGTATTTAATACACAAAAGCTTCTATGGCTACTTGCCTTCTCTTATTACCACTAGTGCCACATGTGTTAGCTAATGCAGCGGCTGCAGCGCTATTATTATCTTCATCATAACCATCAGCAGTCGTTACTCGACCTTGCCAGCTAATCACCACCGTCACTGCATTATTATCATGAGAAATACAGCCTGTTGCGCCAACTAAACCACCTGCTTTTTTTGTTCCAGAGATTACATCAGCCCCCATTAATTTAACTTCCCATTCGTACAAGTCATTCGTCACCATTTGCGTACTCGAGCATAGAGATGCAGCTGAATTACAGCGGACACTAGGTACGGCATTTAAAGCTGCACCGTAGACACCTTGATAACTTTCCAAAATAACAATATCCGAATCATTACTACGCATACGCTCAATAATATCTTGCGCTAATGCTGAAGCAACAGAGCGTTGCATTGCGTCAAAGCTTCCTTTTTTAGCAGAAGCTTGCATAGCAACCGCACCAAAAATTCCTGTGACTAAGATAACTAAGGCAACTAACACTTCAATAAGTGTCATCCCTTTTTGTACTGAGAGTTTTTTCCTTTTCACAAACCTGCTCCCTAGACCAGTATTATTCATAAATATCCTTAGCGTATTTACCGCAAGATCCCGTTGTGGTTATCACTCCAAACAATTTTTTAAAATATAGATTTAAATGGGCGAGAATAAAAGTAAAAAGGAAGTGGTACTGTTTTGGAGTTAAAATAGGAAGTGATAAAAATAAGTTTTTAAAGACAAGTGCACATGAAACTAAGCTTTTCGCGAAGAATACTGGAAGAAGCTTATATGTGTTAAAAATCACTAACGTGAACCGCATTAACGCATACCTTAAAAATCAATTCATGAATAACCAATTAGCATACACAGACACTATTCATGGGAAAAAGTTAAGTCATTAATATATGCTGTGTGATAATCCCTTATAATTTCACTATATTGACAAATGAAAAACAAGATCTAATGGCTTAACTTGATCACTTAAGACTAGCGTAATTCTATAGGTACCGCAAATACGGTATTTTCTTCACGGCCAGGATATTCGATAACCTCTTGACCACCAAAGTCTTTTAGAGCAGAAATAACTTGTTGAATTAAAATAGCGGGTGCCGACGCACCAGCAGTAACGCCTATTTTACTAACATTTTCAAGCCATTGCGGTTTAATATCGGCAAAAGTATCGATTAAATATGAAGGGGTCCCTAACTTATCTGAAAGCTCTCGCAAACGATTGGAATTAGAGCTGTTTTTTGCACCAACGACCAATAACAAATCGACTTTTGCAGCGATAGTACGCACTGCGTCTTGACGATTTTGCGTGGCATAACAAATGTCATCTTTGCGAGGTCCCTTGATGAGAGGAAATTTATCTCTTAAAGCATCGATAACCTCAGACGTATCGTCAATTGATAATGTTGTTTGGCTACAGTAATACAATTGAGCTGGGTCTTTCACTGCAAGTGTTGCCACATCAGCGACTGATTCAACTAAATAGATGCCGCCTTGCTCACTTTCATATTGACCCATAGTACCTTCAACTTCAGGGTGTCCCGCATGACCAATAAGAATACACTCTATATTTTTACGACTGGTACGTGATACTTCCATATGTACTTTAGTCACTAATGGACAAGTAGCATCAAACACTTTTAAGCCTCGATCTTTAGCCTCTTTACGTACTTTTTTCGAGACACCGTGAGCACTAAAAATAACAGTATTATCGTCAGGGACTTCATGGAGTTCATCAACAAATATTGCGCCACGATCTTTTAAACCGTCAACAACAAATTTGTTATGTACCACTTCATGGCGTACGTAAATAGGTGCACCAAATAAGTCTAAAGCTCGGTCAACAATGCTAATTGCTCGGTCAACACCCGCGCAGAAACCACGAGGGTTAGCTAAAATAATTTCCATAATTTGTCCTGTAACGCTTTCACATGCCCTAAGATTAAAACTTTATAAGATTTCAACAATATCAATAACAAAAGTTACTGCTTGTCCTGCTAATGGGTGGTTAAAATCAATCGTTACTGATGTCCCAGTCACTTCTTTAACCATTCCCGGTAACTCTATATTACCAGGTTGAGTAAAGGTAATAATGCTGCCGACCTCTGCAGGTACATCGCCACCAAATTTATCAGCATCTACGTAATGAAAGTTATCAGGATTTGGCTCACCAAAAGCATCTTTCGCTGCTAAGGTGAATTCTTTCGAATCACCAGCCGCCATACCTAATAACTGAGCTTCAAAGGCTGGAGAAATACTTTCATCACCCATAACAATTTTAGCAGGTTTTTTATTCACTTTCGTACTGTCTGCTGCAGAGCCATCAGATAACTTCATCGTGATATGCGCGATAACTTGTGCGGTTGTGGTAACTAACTTTGTCATTTTATTTCTCGAATTTTTATATTTTATTCAGCTTTACTCTGCTCTTTTTCGGCTTTTTTTTCTGAGTCACCATTTTTAAATGAGTCAAAAATCATCAATGCTGCGCCGATAAAAATAGCAGAATCTGCAATGTTAAAAACTGGCCAGTGTTTACCAGCGATATGGAAGTCTAACATGTCGATAACATAGCCAAATAACGCTCGGTCAATTAAATTGCCTACTGCGCCACTTAGCATGAAGGCTAAAGCTATACTTAACAGAGCATTACTTTTCGGAGTTTTGGCTAACCAAACTAAAAATATAACACTTGCAACTGCCGCAATTATGGTGAAAAACCAGCGTTGCCAACCGTCTTGATCCGCAAGAAAGCTAAACGCAGCGCCAGGGTTTTGTACATATTTCAAATCGAAGAAAGGCAAAATATTCATGGACTCATGCAAATCAAAAGAGCTAACTACTAAGTGCTTGCTGATTTGATCTATGATCAAAAACACAACCGTTATCCATAACCATTTAAAACCAGTTTCTGTAAAAAGTTTATTCATTTTCATATTTATGATTTTTCTATATTTAAAGAATAAGATAACTAGAATGTTCACAATATCAAAGCTAATTCACTCTAGAGCAAAGAGAAAGTACACAGCCTAGTTCACTAGGTGAGTACTTTCGATGCAGCTATAGAATGAAGTAGCAAAGATATTTTGATACATTTAGGCGAATTGGCGAGTCTCGCCTTCGCCTTCTACGTTAGTTATACAGCGCCCGCAAAGTTCAGGATGCTTTTCATCTAGGCCAATATCTTCTGTAACATGCCAACAACGCTCACACTTAGTGCCAGCTGCAGCTTGAACCGTTAACCATAAACCTTCTATTTCAGTCGATAATGCGCCTTCAGGTGCACTTTCAACAACTTCAACAGTTGCACTAGAGGTTATCAAAACAAAACGTAGTTCTGCACTTAACTGCTGTAATTTTCCAGCGAGTTCGGCTGTGGTATAAAGCGTAACAGCTGCTTCTAGTGCTTTACCTACTTGCTTTTCTTTACGTGCATTTTCGAGTGCTTTGTTTACTTCGGTACGTACGAGTAAAATTTCATTCCAGTAATCATTGTTTAATGCACTGGTTGTTTGTGCTTTTGGTAAACCGTCAAACCATACGCCAGTAAAAACAAATTCTTCGCGAGTCTCACCAGATGGGGTTGGAAGAGCTTGCCAAATTTCTTGTGCAGTGAAAGATAATATTGGCGCCATCCAACGTGTCATTGCTTCGGCAATTAAATACATTGCTGTTTGACAAGAGCGACGAGCAGTACTGTCGTCTTTCGCTGTATATTGACGGTCTTTAATAATATCTAAATAGAAGCCACCCAATTCTGTCGTACAAAAATTCATTAGTTTATGAACAACAGTACTGAATTCATATTCGTCGTAAGCGTTAACGATTTCATTTTGTAATTCTGCGGCTTTATCTACTGCCCAACGGTCAAGTGCAACCATATCGTCAAAAGCTACTGAATCAGTTTTTGGATCAAAACCATTAAGGTTAGATAACAAAAAGCGCGACGTATTACGAATACGACGATAAGCGTCAGCTTGGCGCTTGAATATCTCATCAGAAACGGTGATTTCTTGCGTATAGTTAACCGAAGCAACCCATAAGCGTAAAATGTCAGCGCCTAATCTGTTAGTAATTTCTTTTGGAGTGATAACATTGCCTAACGACTTAGACATTTTGTGACCATTCGTATCAACGGTGAAACCATGAGTTAATACTTGCTTGTATGGCGCTTTACCATTCATCGCTACCGATGAAATCATTGACGACATAAACCAACCACGATGTTGATCTGAACCTTCAAGATATAAATCTGCAATACCATCGAATTCTTCACGAGCAGCAATAACTGACGCATGTGTTGTGCCTGAGTCAAACCATACATCTAAGGTATCAGGTACTTTGATATATTCTTTAGCGTCATCACCAATAAGTTCTGCAGCATCTAAATCAAACCATGCTTGAATGCCGTTTTCTTCAACACGCTTAGCAACCGTTTCGATTAACTCAATGCTACGTGGATGCAAAGCACCTGTATCTTGATGAATAAATAATGCCATTGGCACGCCCCACGTACGTTGACGTGAAATACACCAATCAGGACGACCTTCAACCATTAATTCAATACGACGTTGTCCCCAATCTGGGATCCATTGTGTTTTATCAATTTCGTTTAATGAATCTTGACGCAAACCTTTCTTGTCCATGCTGATAAACCATTGTGGTGTAGCACGGAAAATTAATGGTGTTTTGTGGCGCCAGCAATGTGGGTAAGAATGCTCTATCGCATGATGGTGTATTAATGTGCCATGTTCTTTCAAGGTTTCAACGACATTCGCATTGGCTTTAAAAACGTGCTGTCCAGCAAACAATGGCGTATCTTCTAAATAAACACCATTGGCACCTACAGGGTTTGCAACTTCAAGGTTGTATATCTTACCAACCACGAAATCTTCAACACCATGACCTGGAGCCGTATGAACACATCCGGTACCAGAGTCGGTAGTAACGTGCTCACCTAAAATCATTGGCACAGTAAAATCATAAAATGGGTGTTTAAGTTGTACTAAGTCTAAATCGCTTCCTTTACAAAAACCTAATGCGTGGTATTTATCAATACCAAAACGGTCCATACAGCCTGTCACTAGATCTGATGCGATGATTAAACGTTGCTTGCCCTGCTCTGTTTCACATTGCACTAAGCTATATTCAACCTCAGCATGAACAGAAACTGCACGGTTGGCAGGTAATGTCCAAGGTGTTGTTGTCCAGATAACAACTGAAACTTCACCTTCGCCTTCGTGATTTTCAGGATGATCAAACTTATCTGCAACACTTTGATCAACAACGGTGAATTTCACATCAATCGCTGGAGATTGTTTGTCTTTGTATTCTACTTCAGCTTCAGCCAAAGAAGATCCACAGTCTGTACACCAATGCACAGGTTTGAAGCCTTGGTGCAAATGACCATTCTCAGCAATTTTGCCTAAAGAACGAATGATATTAGCTTCAGTAGCAAAGTCCATGGTTAGGTAAGGTTTTTCCCAATCAGCGAAAATACCTAAACGTTTAAAGTCTTCGCGCTGACCAATAACTTGCTTCGCGGCATATTCACGACATTTTTCGCGAAACACACTGGCTGAAACTTTATGGCCCGGTTTGCCTATTTTTTTCTCAACCATTAACTCAATGGGTAAGCCGTGACAATCCCAACCAGGAACGAACGGTGCGTTAAAGTCAGATAAGGTTTTAGATTTAACAATAATATCTTTAAGAATTTTATTAACTGAGTGACCCAAATGAATATCACCATTTGCATACGGAGGACCGTCATGCAAAATAAATGATTTTTTACCTTTCTTAGCTGCTCGAATTTGGCCGTATAAATCTTTTTCAGCCCATTCTTTTAGCATGTTTGGTTCACGGTTTGCCATATTACCTTTCATCGCGAAAGAAGTAGCTGGCAAATTTAGGGTTTGTTTATATTCACTCATTTAAATCATTATCCGTTGTTATATTCGCTAACTATTGGTTAGCCTCTGATAAGTTAATAATAAAACCAACACTGGAATTTATTAGTTTTATTATTAACTCACGTATTTGTCTATTTACAAGCTTTGAACGAAAGTTTTTGCTTGTTCGCTATCTTGTGTTATTTGCTTTGTTAATTCATCAATTGATGAAAATTTTATTTCATTTCTTAGTTTTTTCAACATGACAACTTCAATGGTTTGTCCGTAGAGATCTGCATTAAAGTTAAAAATGTGTACTTCAAGCTGTTGCCTTAGACCTGAAACAGTTGGTCTTGAACCAATATTAGCCACACCATAAAAACTGTTATCTATTGTATTTACTTTTACAACATAAACACCTGAAATAGGAGATACACGTCTTTTCAGTAAAACATTTGCCGTTGGGAAGCCTAACTGTCGACCACGTTTATCACCGTGAAAAACCCGACCAATAATCGAATAAGCTCGACCCAGCATCTTTTCTACATCAATTAAATTATCATGTACTAAGGCTTCACGTATATGAGTACTACTGATACGACAATCTTCAAGTTTGAAACTTGCTGTATCAGAAACAGAAAAATTAAATTTTTCACCTGCTAGTTTCAGTAAAGTAAAATCACCCGAACGATTTTTTCCGAAACGAAAATCATCACCAATAATTAAATGTTTAATACCTAACTGTTTTACTAATAACTCTTCAATAAATTCTTGCGCGTTCTTACTAGCAAACTCTCGATGAAAATTAACACAAATTAATCGTTGAACACCAAGCTTTTTAAGTAAAAAATATTTATCTCTTAAACGCGTTAATCTTGCAGGAGCGGTTTCAGGCGAAAATAATTCTTGTGGTTGAGGCTCAAAAATCATCACAGTAGGCGTACAATTCAATGCTTTAGCTTTTTCAATTAAGGCTTCAATCACCCTTGCATGCCCTAAGTGAACACCATCAAAATTACCTATGGTCAACACACAGCCATGATCTTCAGCTTGAATATTGTGGATACCGCGTATTAACTGCATTTAATTAAAAAACCTAAATTTGAGCAACATTGCTTTACAAGTGTGTCATTAAAGAATAAAAACCGACGAATTATATCTCACTCAGGCTTAAGAATCAGCACTTGAACGCAATTTCGTTACTTTTTTTTTCGCAAGTCTATACTTTAAAATCTTTAATACGTATTCCTAAAGCGGCGATAGAAATAAAGTAGCTAAGCATGCCTAGACTAATACAAATAAGTAACTGCTGAATTTGCATAGCGGTTGTCATCGTTAACCAAATATCGAATGCGGGCGATAATCGATAAACTACAAGCGCCATAACACCGGCAGAAAAAATGAGACGAGTAAAAAACCACCACGTTGCTTTTGACAAAACATAGATATTATTACTTTTCAAACCATGATAAAGCATTAACGCATTTAGGGTCGCCGACATTGCCGTAGCCATTGCCAAACCAACATAACCAAAAAATGGTGCCAACATAAGGTTAAAAAACATATTAGCGACCATCGCCTTAATACCAATTTTCACAGGCGTTTTAGTATCTTGCCTTGCATAGTAGGCAGGTGCAAATATTTTAATGAACATAAAGCTGATTAAACCTGACAGATAAGCAAATAAGGCATAAGACACCTGTAACACCATATCTTGTGAAAACTCTCCACGCATAAATAAAATTAAGATAATCGGCTGAGCAAGTACCATTAATCCGGCAAGCGCTGGCCAACCAAATAATGAAACAATCTTTAGTCCCCAAGTAATTGTGTCACTAAACTCTTGATTATTTTTTTTGGTATGAAGCTTTGCCAAACTAGGTAGGATAACTGTCGCAATACCAATGCCAAATAAGCCTAAGGGGAATTCCAACAAGCGGTTAGCATAGTAGAGAAAACTGATGGAGCCTGTAACCAAAATACTAGCGATAACGGTATCAAGTAATAAATTAATTTGTGTAACCGATACGCCAAATAAAGCGGGTAAAATAAGCTGACGAATTTTTTTCACCCCTTTAGCATGCCACGCCCATTGAGGCTTAACGAATACACCCGCTTTTATTAGAAATGGAATTTGAAATAAAAACTGGACTAGGCCACCAATGAACACTCCCCACGCTAATGCAAAAGCTGGGTTTTCAAAAAATGGTGACAAATATATCGAACAAGCAATAATACAAACATTCAGCAAAACAGGCGTAAAAGAAGATACAGCGAATTTCCCAAAGGTATTTAAAATTGATCCTGCAAGCGCAGTGAAACTGACAAACCATAAATATGGGAAAGTAATCTTAAGCAATGAAGACGCTAGTTCAAACTGCTCTGCTTTAGGACCATCGTTTAGCCAGTCTACAAACCATCCGGGGCTAAATAGAATAACAAAAAGTGGTGAAGCGATCATGCCAAATAATGTCACTAGCGTAATGATCACGCCCAAAGTACCTGATACTTGCGCAATAAGTTTTCGGGTTTCGCCTTCTTTAACTGAAATCCCTTCTTGCTCGTCTTTGGTGTGATATTCACTTAGTACGGGTACAAAAGCCTGTGCAAAAGCTCCTTCAGCGAAAAGTTTTCTAAAAAAGCTTGGGATCTTATTCGCGAAGAAAAATACATCAGCCGCTAAGCCCGCACCAAGAATATTTGCAGTGACCATATCGCGAACCAAACCGAGTACACGAGAAACTAATGTCATAAAACTGACTATCAGACCTGATTTTATTAACTTTTTACTCAATTAAAGGCTCCAACACACAAAAATCCAAGATAAACGCTCTAATATTATGCGTTTTTTTTATGATGATAAACAAGCAAATACAAAGAAGTTTTTAATCTATTTTAAATTGGAAAAATAACAGGTAAAATAGCGATATTATTTGGTATCTTTAGTGATAATTTTCATAAAGTGATAAATTCACAGTTATTGGGTAAAATAAACCAGTAAAAGGTTTGACAATCGAGCTTAAAAAGGGCATATTTCCTCGCCTTAAATTTAGG
>Ga0209395_1002441_pt1 | contig 24306 bp, 18 predicted proteins | sample GOMGulsemesocosm_3_FD_184635 | JGI IMG/M metagenome (GOLD analysis project Ga0209395, IMG submission 184635) | Methane-oxidizing microbial communities from mesocosms in the Gulf of Mexico - GOM9D Gulf of Mexico (SPAdes) (version 2) | ecosystem: Environmental > Aquatic > Marine > Cold seeps... | reverse complement strand
CAGCACATAAATCATCAATAACAGCAGCGAGCAAAGTATCCTTACTTTTAAAATATTTGTATAAAGTAGCTTTTGAAACAGGTGCAGCTTCGGCAATTTTATCCATACTAACGGTATGAAACCCATGCTTAAGGAATAGTTCTGTTGCACCTTTAATAATATTTTGTCGTTTTGAGCGACTAGCATCTGATGGCATAGTTAAACGAGATAAATTAGACTGAATACCAACAATAATAAACTAAACGGTTTAGTTTAGCAAAGAGTTGTTAGCGTATTAAACAACTCAAAAAGCACACCCGAAAGGGATTAAATATAAAAACTAGAAAGATAAGTTAAATACAGCTATAGCACTTGGCAACCATTTTGATCTATCATTTAACAAGCCCCAGTTAAATGAAGTTCTTGGAGCAACCACTGAAAATAGATGTTGATGGTAAATATGATTTAAGCAATAAAAAAACTAATCGTTCAATATGAGAATCTGCAGATATTCATAGCGAAAAGTCAATCTTAAGGCTACCATACAAACTATATGATTCTATGCCAAGCAAAAAAAGAGTTAATGAAATGGTTTAAACCATTGGAAAGTTATGCATTGATTGATGGCAGCAGTAGAATTGAAGAAATTAAATTACTTTTTGAAATATGATGTTTTACAATTGACTGCCCACTTCACGCCCTGAGGTTGTCCGTTAAGTATAATGATAGCTCATAGTTTGTTCCCGACAAAAAACATATGTACTGGATTAATAGAAACTTGTATTTTTTACAACTAGAAAATATTTTGAAGGACTTGGAAAGGCCCGCTTGCTGATTAACTTTATGGCTTTATTTTTCTTAAAAAGGCAATAATATCCGGAAGTGTTTGCAAGTAAACTGCTAATTTACCCAGAACATCAATAATATCATCAGGTGGCTTAATCATCTGTTTCCTCGCCTGATCAACAATATCAAACAATATTGTTTCCCCCCGAAATTTATTGATACCTACTTCCAATAATGGTGCAAACAAAGGCGCTATTAAAGCAACTGCAATAAAGCCGCCGGTAGCCCCCGCAACAGTAACCCAACCAGGAACCCCCGTTAGACTCGCCCAAAGCCCAGACCACCAGGAAACATGGCTCATGTAAATTGCCGTTGCAGCGGCTTGCCCAGTAGCTATGCTGCTACCAAATCCACTTGCGCCTAATCCTTTACCCATTAATCCCGATATAGTAAACATGAGAGCCTCACGAGCTCCTTCAACGGGTATACTCATCCGTTTAATGTATTCAGAGAGTTGATCTTCCATGTCAGAGTGTTGCTTATCAGACAAGTCAACAAATAAACTATTTAATTCTGAGTCAAAGTCACTTTGGTATTGAGCAACATATTTTTGAATCTCTTTATCCAAACCCGGTAAGTCAAGGAGTTCAATTTCTACTATGTTTCTTATTTCGGTTTGTTTTCCTGACAATGAAGCTGTCTTTTTTGCTGTATCAGCTTGTTTTTTCTTGAACGAAAACAGGGATTTTAAAGATGCCCATACAGACCGGGGTAAAGTGGCTAGGTCACTAGGAATGTCTTTTTTATTCCTCCAATGCCTTCCAAAAATGACTGAAGTAGGTGAAAAGTGATTTTTATAAACTATACTTATACGATCACTGGCTTTATCAAAATGCAAATTGACTAAGCTATTTAAATTTTTTTCGTGTAATTCTACACTTACAATATGCTGATTTATTGAATTCATCCCTTATCTCGGTTGGGCTGGTGCTCACCTGATTATTTTGTTTTCAATAAAACAATCAGGTGAGCTATTGTCTTTGCTTTCTCTCATACCCACCGCAATAACAATCAACACCTCTAGTAGTGAAGATGCAATAGCTATTACTCAATAACCTCTATAAAAACTCCTTTTTCAAAATAAAGAGTCAAAAACTCTATTGGCTCCAAATCTTCTTCACCCAAGGGCCAAGGGTAACCCCAGGGGTCACCAATTGGATAACTTAATTCTAGCTCACCTGTAAAGCTCATCTTTAAATTATCAAAAATGAAATACTGATATTCATGAATCCTTACGGAATTCCTTTCACCTTTTTTATCAAAAATAGTCAAAGGTTCATGAATTAAGCGAGTCTCTCGTCTTGCACCAGCAGGTGTTATATCTTTATTTTCGGGACTTAAATTTACTTCAATTTTAAAAAGGAATAATTGCCCCTTAAAAACAAGAAAATGGTCAACTCTCCCTTCCCAGTCTGCTGTTGTGGAAGGCACAGTTGTAAACCCTAATGATTCACTCGATGGAATACAATCATCTGCTCCATTCCAGCTTTCTATATTCCATTGTTTACCATTAAAGGTACAAGTATCTCTAATTTGTTCAGTCATTTATCACCCTTAAAGATCAAGGCTCGCACCATGATCTCTTAACCATGCCTTTCTTTCTGCATAATCAGGCATTAGTTTATCGACTTCATTCCAAAAAGCCGCATTATGATCACGATAATGCAAATGGCAAAGCTCATGGACAACAATGTAATCAATTATTTTTGGTGGAGCCATCATGCATTTCCAATGGAAAACCAACTTGCCTGATTTAGTACAAGAAGCCCATTTAAAGCCATGATCTTTTACTTGCAGAACACTATGAACAACACCTACTTTAGGGGAAAAATAGTGAACACGCTCCAATAGCCTTTGTTGCCCTTTAGCACAATAGAAAGCCTCTAAAGCATCTTTTGCCGCTTGTTCGCCACCTACCTCAATAACATCTCTGGAAAGACAAAAATAACCGTGCTTCAGCTTGAGCTTAACTTCCTGATCTGAAACTAGCTTTAATCTATAGTTTCGCCCTAAATATAAAAAAGTCTCACCATTAACCCATTCGCGAACCACATGAGCAGCATTAAGATCACGCCATTCTGCCATATTCTTATAAATCCATAGGCGTTTACTATCAACCAGTGCATCAACCTGCTCTGGTGTTAAGTGCTTAGGAGGCCTTACTGCAATGACACCGTCCCGCTCAATCACAATATCAGTGGTTTTTCGATCAGCACCAGGCAACAATTGATAATCAATATCCCCTACCCGCCTGGCAATCATGAAATCCCCTTTAATAATTCATCATGTCGGTTCTTAGCTAATTTCATAACTTCTACTGTAATGCGCTCTCTATTTTGTTTTAGTTCTGGGATATTAGTCAGAGTTAATGCTGTTTTGATCTCACTCCGCAATTGCTTTTGCTTATCTGGATTTTGCCAAAAATCAATACCACCCACCTTATCCTGCAATAAATCGATCACTGATTCCATTAATGCTTTTATTTTATCTTTAACCTCAGTTGGCACATCCCCATTACCAAATGCTTCATTGATAATATGATGATAAAAAGTGGTTGCTTCTTGACTCATCCCCTCCTCACCTTGAGTCCGCCCCTCGACAACTTCAGTTCTTAATTTTTCCAACTCATCTGCCAATAAATCCCATTGATCCTGATACTGATCAATAAGGTTCTCAACTTTGGCCGACATAGATTTATAAAATGCAGGATCTTCATCTTCATGCACCGTGCAATGCTTACGAATAGCATGCTCCATTTCACTGGCTTTAGCTTCATCATTACCATCAGAATGCTGGTTAAGCTGTTCAATAAAATCATCAGACAACAATTCAATCGGTGGAACTTTTGGATTAATTCCTAAGCTGATTAAATGTTCATTAATCAAATTCTTAACTTTTTCACCGGCATCACCCAAATCAAGGCTATCATCTTTATAACGCTCTTTTGTCACCCGTAAAATATAAGCGAAACGCTTGGCTGGAACACGAAAGGCATGAGCTGCTTCATGCGGTAAAATGATATCCAAACTCATCAAAAACTTTTTCAGATACACTTCAAAATCAGCTCTTAATTTTTCATCTTTAAGCAAAGTAACTGCTTGATGAACGACTAATGCATCAGCTTGAATATCAACCAATTTACCTTGTACAAATTTTTCTACATCCTGTATTTTATAATCGCTAAACAGCAGTAATAAGCGTTGATAACGTTCTTCCAGTACAGGGACTTCAGAAGTGATATTCTTTAGACTTAATGCCAATTCTTCTTGTTCATCCGTTGCTGCATAAATGGTTAAGGCATCAGTTAAATGATTTGCTAAACCGATATAATCAACAATATAACCTCGGCTTTTACCTTTAGCCACACGATTAGTTCTGGCAATCGCTTGTAACAAGGTATGCTCGCGTATTTTTTTATCGATATACATGACTTGTTCAACAGGCGCATCAAAACCTGTTAGCAGCATATCGCACACAATTAAAAAAGCGATGCCCGTATATTCCTTATCAATATCTTCTTGATCAAACGGCTTACAAAAATTCTCCACCGCATTCCATTTCTTAGCTTGTTTTCTAATGTCAGTAACAAAAGCCGCTTCATTAGTGCCACTGGAAGAAATAATTACCGCCGCCTTTAAAAACTCGATTTTTTTAATCAATGCCAAGTCAACAACAGGCTTAAGGCGTTCTTGTTCAGCTCTTTCAATAATTGCCGCCTGTATAGCTAGTTGGTAACGCATCGCCGCCACTTTAGAATGACACACCACCTGAGCTTTAAAACCATTGGGCAAAATGTTATCCACATAATGCTTAACCATATCTTTTGCAATCGCATTAATACGCTGCTCTGCTTCTAAAATATCACCCGTTGCCCCATATTTTTTCTTAATAGCCAGAAATTCAGCATCACTTCGATTTTTAAATAAATCTTCAAACCCTGTTTCAAAGTCATGTTTTTCATTCAAAGCGGTATCAATGGTTTTACCTTCATACAATATCTGCAAAGTGGTGCCATCTTTCACTGCATCCATTAAACGATAAGTATCAATATAAGCACCAAAGCGTTTACAGGTCTTCTTTTCACCATGCCTTTCGGTAATCAATGGCGTACCCGTAAAAGCAATACGAGTAGCATTAGGAAACGCCTCAAAAATATTGTCACCTAAATCTGATCCTTGGGTGCGGTGTGCTTCATCAATCATCAAAATGATTCGATCAGAACTATTGACCACACCAAAAGTCGTTGCCGAAGGGATTGCCAGATAGGTCCCCAGAGCTTCCGCTACTTTTACAGGTAAACTTTGCTCACGCAATAGAAACTTATGAGCCATCACCATATTAATATCCGAAGTATCGCTACTTAAATGGTCCCTTAATTGCTTGGCACTCTCTATCACATTAACCCAGCCGCCAATCAAAGTCGCCGTCTTGCTTAATTGCTCTTCCAGATCAGAACGATCATTGACCAATACAATTTTATAATCATTTAAACTGGCTGTTGCCCTTAGCATTCTGGCAACAAATACCATGGTCAGCGACTTACCTGATCCTTGGGTATGCCAAACTACCCCACTGCGTTCAGCCGCATTATCACCCTCATTCAAACGCTGTAAGATTTTATTAGCCGCTCGGAATTGCTGATACCGGCAAACCACTTTAATGCGCGGTCCACTATCCGTATCCATAAACACAGTTGATGTGCGCAAAATCTGCAATAAATTTTGTTTATTTAACATCCCTGCTATCAACTGTTGTTGCTGATTCATCTCTTTAGCAAGTCCCTCATCCTCTGGCCACAAGGTTTTCCAGCCATAAAAATGCTCTTCCCCTGATGTTACTGTCCCATAATCAGCTTCTACACCGGTACTACGAATAACAAACAAATTACTATGAAACAGCCGCGCTTCACCTTCCTTTAAACCCGCCTGCAATGTCGCTTTACGCGCATTACGGTAACGCTGTAATTGCACAAAGGCTTCTTGCATAGGATTAGCGCAATTCGGCCCGCCTAACTTACACTCGACCACAATTAACGGAATCCCATTCACGAATAAGACAATATCCGGAATAATAAACTGCTTCACGCACCCTGGTGTATCGATACGGAATTGATTAATGGCATGGAACTGATTATTTTCTGGGTGAACGAAATCAATCAGCTTAACCACGGGGTCTTGTTCACCTGTGATTTCATTTTCATTGACTTGCGCTTTAAACAACAAGGATTGAATCGCCTCATTCGCTTCCAGTAATGTGCGATTCGGCTGACGTAGGATTTGTGACTGTAAATCAAGTAATTGATTAACATTTAACCATTGCTGACCCGTAGCCATTTTATTTAAGGCACTCACGGCTTGGTTGAATACCTCTGGTAACAGCCACTCACGAAAGTTCCCGCGCAAGCTTATACTTGGATCTTGCGGAATACCTTGTCCCTGATCAATAGCCTGCCAGCCTTGTTGGGCTAATTGCTGTAAAAAAGGTTGTTCTACTTCCGTGTATTCAGACATGATTAATCCTTATCTTGGCTATAAAAAAAGGGTGCTAAGTTCTTTGGGTCGAAGGCTTGCGCTTTATCGCTGGCCTTGCTCATTAGATTTCCCAGTCTTCAATTTTAAGATCAGGTACACGCGCAAATTCACGGGTATTATGCGTCACCAATATTAAATCTTGTGCCCGAACTACTGCCGCTATCTGTAGATCATAAGGACCAATAGGCGTACCTTTTTGTGCAAGATAAGCCCTGATTTCGCCAAAGTGCGCTGCCGCCTTACCTTCAAACGGCAATGACTCGACCAATGAGAATAATAGTTCTAGTTTAGCCAGGTTTTGTTCAACACGCGCGCTTTTATAAGCGCCATACAATAATTCCGCCTTAACCACATCACACATAAGCAACTGGTTTTCTGGCGTTTGTGAAATGCGCTCTTTTACCGGATTAGGTTTGCGATCAAGGTAAGCAATCCAAGCATTAGTATCTAATAACCACATTACTCAAAATCTCGGCGGTTTTCATAATCGCCTTGAGGCGCTCGCTCTAAAGGCTCACCCTCCCAACATCCAGCCAATGAAGCCAGTGTCGGTTTAGATGTCATTTGTGTTGGTTCTGATACTTCCTGATCCATCGCAATAAAGATTACTTCCGTGCGTCGATGACGTAATTCTAATGGCACTGGAATCATCTCTTGTGGATCATCTATAATTTGTCGAATAGCGTACATTACGCCTCTCCTTTGGTTTATTGTATAGCCTGAAAGATCAGGTAATTAAGTTACTGCCTAGTATAACAATTAATGTCTATTGACCAATTAGGCGGTCGGCTTTATATTTTGGGCTAGATTGAACGTTTAATTAACATTAACACGGACGCTACCAGTTAAGAGGTCTTTCATTAGGCCTTATTTTTGTAACCTTAACTTTGCTAAAGATTTTTGTTCATTGCCAATTCTCTTGTTTAAAGAAATATAGCGATTATGAATTGTTTTTTGCTCCGGTAGCGGCGGCACAGGCAAGACTAACCTTTTAAGCGTGTTTGATTGTATTGCATCCATTATTCCGCCCTGAGTTTGCTTTCTAAAGCAAGCCTTGACCCAAACGGAATAATTTAACTGCCAACATATCAAATCAGGTACGACCTTGTTTGTATCAAAAGTCATTGTCCATAAATGTTTTGATGAAAGCGCCTTATCAATATCACTAGGAATGACACAACATCTACCTACCGTTCCCATAATGGTAATAACAACATCATAGGGACGAACAGAATATTTATTTAATTCTATAAACTTTTTCTCTGAAACAAATCGTTTAAATTGATCTGCAAATTTCTCTACATGAATATTATCAATTCCAAGAAATGGAATTCCATCTTCAACTAATTCTGATTTTAATAAAGCACTTCCAAATGGACCACTTCTTAAATTATTTCCCACTGGTGCAAGTAATTTCTGTAACTCTTCCACACCCCACTCCTTAGGAATCCACCCAATTGGGGTTTCCCGATAAAGCTCAGGGGCTTGTTCGCAGGGTGGGCGTAATTTGCCATCAGCCGTGACCCCGCGCGTAAACAAATTCTGCATTAAACCCGCTTTGATTTGCTGGTATTTATTGATTAAGGCTTCGGTTTTTTCAATCGCGGTGTCGATGCTGCTTAAGATGGTAGCGATTTTTTGTTGTTCTTCTTTTTGGGGGGGGTAAATAATTGGTATACGCTTTAATGCATGCATATCCAACATCAATACTGTTGTTCCTCTTGCATATTTAAGCATCCATCGCCTATATTGATAAATATTAAATAGATAATTAAGATATAAGGAAGATATACCATCACCTAATCTAATTCGAGTAACATGATGTGAAAACAATACATTTAGACCTTGTAACTCTTTTGGCAAATAAGCAGGAACACCCACAATGTCACCATCTAAAGTTACATCAGTATTCGCAATCAACAAATCATTTTTATTTACCAAGTCATCTTTTAAATAACATCCTGAAAAAAACTTAAGCCCCTTAAAATTATACCCTCCGCCTTTTTTAAAGGATTTCATATTAATATAGGCAACACCCGTATCTTGATCGCTAATCTGATGACTTGAATATGTTATGCCACGCCGGGAAACACTAATATCTCCTAAAGGTTGAGATAACCAGTCTTCTGGTAAATCACTCATACCCCAGCTCCACCAAAAACGCCTGCAACTGTTCTGCCGCCTGATCGCGTTCGGTTTCAATTTGTTTCGCCGTCACTGCATATTTTTGCCAAAGGTTTTCAATCGCGGCGATACAAGCACGTTGATCCGCCCGTAAATACGCCTGATAGCTATGCATTAATACTAAACGTAAACGCTCAATAATCACCTGCCGCGCTTCATCCGTCGGAATGCTTTCCCGCGCTTTTTGCACCAATTCATCGCGTGTGATCTCTATGCCTTTAATAGCCGCCTTAATTTGTTTGACTTCATCTTCTATTTTTTTATGTTGGGTCAGCTTTTGTTCAATAGAGTAGGCTCTGCTTTTACTTAAGCGCCCAAATTCCATTGCCGGCTCAATCACAGCAATAAAATCAGAGACGTGAGTGCACTGTTTGGCTAGATCTAAAATACGCTGAGCATTGCTAAATTCGGCCTCTGCTTGCGTCATGCCTGCTTGATAATAACCTTTAGTTTGTCCTTTAGGGGTTAAGCCCACGCCTTTAAGTTCGGTAAATAAATCGCCTACTGCGCCTTTTAAGGCTTTCAATTCGGCTTTCCAATCGGCACTCTCTAATTTCAATTGCTCTTTAAGTCTTTTGACTTCAGTACTGGGTAAAACACCCGTGTCTTCAATATCCTCATAATCCTCTTCATTGGCATCTGCAAACAGAGCTTGTAATTCTGCCAGCCTTAACTGGTTTTGTTCCAGTTCGGTTAATACTTCAGGGAATTGGCTTTGCAATATATCCTGCTCAGGAATTAATTCAGCACCCCATCCACTGGCTGCGATTGATTTAAAATCGGCTTTAAGTTGATTAATATAATTGGCAAATGCCCCACGTATCTGATACATGGATAATAGGTTTTGCTGGCTAAAGGTCTCGGCAATACTACTTAATAACTGACTGCGCATGACATAGACATTACCACTGTTTTCATGTTGATTATCTGCATCAGGCGCCAAAACTTCAATAATAGGCAAATTAGCCAACCACCAGGCTTCCAGTTCATTAATAAAAGTTTGATGTTGCTGTTGTACTGCCGGATGTTGGTTGATAAATTCAGCAATTTGTCGTTTGTCAATGATCGCCTCACTAAAACTAGCGTAGTCCGCATTACCATCAATAAAACAGTCTTGCTTTAAACTAGGATAATTCTCCCAAAAATGTGGCAAGGCTTCAATTTCTTTAACGGGAATACCACCATGTAAGTGCGCATAAACATCTTGCGGTTCTGGTGGTGGCGCATTATCAACATAACGACGAATATTACAGTTATAGTCTTCTGCGGCTATTTCACTTTTTGCCACTTTTCTGGCATACATGCTAACTGCTCCTGCGTTACCAGTACTTCCGCCATCCGTGGCGGTCGTAGCTGGAATATCCTCACCTTTTCGATAGGCATGAACGATTTTATCAATATCTTCCGCTCGCAAGAAGTTTTGCGCTTTACCTTCTCTGTATTCCCTATCAGCATTGATAAATAAAACATGCTCACGTTGTGCTGCACCTTGTTTATTCATCACCAATATACAAGCGGGAATACCTGTGCCATAAAACAAATTACTCGGCAAACCGATAATCGCTTCCAGATAACCCTTTTCAATAAAGTATTGGCGTGCTTCCTTTTCTTCACCACCACGGAATAAAACACCGTGTGGCATAACAGAGGCTAACCTGCCATCCGTTTTTAATACTGCCAGCATATGTTGCACAAACATTAGATCGGCTTTTTTACCTTTCTCCGGCATCATCACTGGAAAACGACCCGGAAAGTTTAATTCTTTCTTAATGTAATTTTGGCTAAAAGGAGGATTAGCCATTACTCGGTCAAATCGTTTTAATTCATTATTTTCTGCCATGTGTTGCGGATTTTTCAGGGTATCTTCCTGACGTATATCGGCATGAGAAATACCATGCAGCAACATATTCATTTTACAGATGGACCAAGTGGTGCCAATGCTTTCTTGTCCATTTAAAGAGAGTTCGCTCGGGTCTTGTCCACACTCACGCAAATAATCACGCGATTGAATTAACATGCCGCCTGAACCAACCGTCGGGTCATAAACACTCATGCCTTCTTGAGGGTCACAGATTTCTGTACAAACACGAACCACTTCAGCAGGAGTATAAAACTCCCCTGCTTTTTTTCCTGCTGAATCAGCAAAAAATTTAATCAACCATTCATAAGCTGCACCCAATAAATCAGGGAATTCAAAATCTTCATCTTTAAGTGGGATTTTTTCAAAGTTCTGGATGAAGTCAGATAAGACATCATCGCTCAGGGTGCGCTGGCCAATTTTTTTATTGAAATTAATGCCACTTAATACATTATCCAAAGCATCAATATTGGCATCTTCAATCGCTGCTAATGCTTTATTAAGGCCTGTTCCCACATTTTCTTTAAGATGTTTTAGGGCTGGGTGGTTAATGCTTTCAATACTATTTTCTCCTTGTTTCTCTTCCGTCCAATTTTCACTCCACCGAGCTTGTTTTGGTACAAAAAAGTATTTACCAGAATAATTATCAGGATCAAGCAGTTCGGTTTGTATATCATCATCAGCCATGTCCTGAGCTTTGAATTTATCAGTCAATTCTGTACGACGAGCATCAAACAGATCGCTGGCTCGCTTTAGGAATAACATGCCGAAAATATATTCTTTATATTCACTGGCATCCATATTGCCACGTAAATCATCACAGGCTGTCAATAATAGGCTTTCTAATCGAGCCAGAGTGAGTTTTGATTGGGACATAAATCCTTTTTCCTAATTTATAATTCGGTAAAAGTCGAAAAAATGACAATCGACTTTTGAGCCAGTTGATTTTATATTGCTATCTCTTATTCCCCAACCCTTTTTTAAGATTTATGCCTTACTTGTGTTTACACATTTTCCATCCCGCCTTCTTCTTCCGCTTCTTTGTTCTATGGTATACCCCACCAAATAATGTAAGGGGCGCTTTCATTAGTTCCAAAGAACTTCCTTGATCTAGAGGCAGTTAGTTCTTGTATCTCATTTTAATAACCTCCTCTTGATATTAATTGTTTGCCACTCAGATTCACTATACCGCCAATGCTGGTTCCTGTGACACTAATGCCATTAGCTAATGTGCCCTGATAATATATATGATGATGTCCATGCACTATTTGTGTTGCTCCGATTGCTTGAGCTAATTCATCTATAACTTGATACCCATAACGGTGACAGCTTGGCGCCTCATGACAAACTAGAATATCAGCTCTTATATGCTGTCTCATTTTTTCCAGCTGGTGATGCCAGATAGAGTGTTCAATATGCAATGGAATTCTTTTTATATTGCTAGGTTTACATTTAAGCCAATGCGCTTTATTTTTCCATTTTGGAATATCTCCAGGCATCCAGTTTCTTTTAATAAAGATCCCACCTAATCCTGCAATTCTTAGACCGGCAACGTCTATCACTTTTAAATGCAGATTGCTGTAGACAAATGCAGAATGGAACAAATTCTCATACTCTGCCTGACTATCAAAATCATGATTTCCAGCGATCCAGTAAACCTGCGTTAATCCAATAATGGCTTTTAAGTATTGCTCTAGTGGAGCTTCCAGATTGTAGTCACCTAATAAAACCACGGCTTCAGGCTGATACTTAAAAACAGCACTGATTACATTGGCAAAACAACCATGTGGATCACCACAAAATAATATTTTGTTATTTAACATGTTGTCATTTCTCCTATCAGGAACATGGCACCGAATGGCATTTTCTTTATTTGTTTTTGGCTTAAACCATAATAAAAAAAACACCAGGGGCATCATACTCCCCCAGTATTGTTTTGGGGCCATTGAGGGGTTTAAACGCTAATACTATTCATGCACAGTTGTTTATCGAGTATGAACTGGTGATTAACTTGTTTAGACAAGCATCCTAATGGGCATAAAACCCCATTGATGGTTTACTGGGTTTCAGTTCAATATTGATATGTTCTGACATGACTTTAAACTGTCCTTTACTGGGTTTTTTCTTGATTTTTTTAAAGTAATATTCCAATGCAATACCTGCACAAGCATCTTTAATCGCTTGCTGGATTTTTCGCGGTGCCAGACGACTATCAATAATGTCATCAATCGCACAGCCACTAATTTCATTATCAAAATAATGCCCCCATTGATTATTCCTAATGACACTACTGTAAATGGAGTTCACCACATTTTTCATTTCTTTTGCCGATGGTGACCGAACATGAAACACATTAAACCTTGACAGTATAGGTTCTGGAATCAGTGTTTCGTCATTAGCAGTTGCTATCCACAGAACATGACTACAATCAGAAGGAATTTCCAATCCTTCATCCATAAATATTTTTGCTGTTTCCTGTTCAAGCAATTGATAAAGTGCGCCAATTGGCGAGTAACGCTTATCTCCTCCAACCTTATCTAGTTCATCCAACATAATTAAGGGATTTGCCACCTGACTTCTGGCTATTTTCTCAACAATTTTCCCTGGCTTTCCTTCAGCCCATGCAGGTGTAGATCCCGCGATAATAAACCCCGCAGTAGCTGTCGACAATGCGATAATTTCACAAGGTATTTTTAATACACGCGCTAAAGCTAAGGTAAAGGCTGTTTTTCCTATACCTGCCCCTCCTATGATAAGTACAGGCTCACTAGCAATAGCAGCATGGGGATTTAAACGTTGCAAGGCAATTTGTTTAACATAAAACTCAATCACTGATTTAAAGTTTGGAAAACTTTGCACTAGTCGCAACAATTCATTAATCACTGTATTTGTTACAGGCAGTAAATCCAGCTCGCCATTAGTGTTTCCCAGATATGAAAGATAGCGACCCATATTCTGATGAACATTCGATTTGCTGCTCGCGTTGTTTTTCCGAGTTTGCATTTCTACCACATCAAACACTTTTACTTTGTTTGGCGCAATACGGTGTTTCTGAGTACTTATTTGAGATGAGTTTTGTTTATTTTGGTTATGATTATTGTTCACGTAAACCTCCAAGCAGAGGCATAGTAATGCATCAATCAATTAATTCTAACGAATAATGAGATTTTGAGACATTACCATGCCCCAGAAAATTTTATTCTAAGGCGGAAGCCTCTTTTACTTTTAGATAGACGTGCAGAGGCTAAGTAGATGAGATGTACCTTTAACGATATTCATACTGCCTCCAGAAAGTTTGATGTGCTTCAAAAGTCTGACTAATAGGTTTGTCAGTTAGTTTCTGATTAAATAGTAACACATCATTGTTACTGGTCAATATTTTATATGAATTGTTTAAAAAAATCGATAATTCGCGCTGCATAATAAAAGAAGTAAATTTAAGACTACCCCTCTCCCTGCAATAGATAAAAAAACTAATTCATTGCCATACCTTGTGATTGGGTATTCAGTAGTTTATTAATTCGTTGATCTCGATATTGTTTTACCGCTTCTGTTGACTCAATATTTTCAATTGAAAAACCGCCAGAACTATGTTTCTTAGAATGACTGTAATATGCTTGTGTGCGATCAGAGGCATGACCCAATGCCTGAGCAATCCCTTCTGCACCTAATCCAGCCTCATGTAGATCTCCGCTGAAAGCTTGGCGAAAACAATAAGCTGTAATTTGTTTTTTCAAAGAAAAATATTTCTTACTAATGCGTGTAACTTCTTCTGATACTGCTCTAAAATTAACCCCTTGCAGTTTGATAGTTTGCCCTTGATAAAAAAGCTGTGACTGCAGGTATCTAAATGCATTGCTTTTATCATCTTTTATTGTAAATTTTCTAAATTCAACCGATTCATTTTTACGCTTTGCACTAAGGATTTCAAATTCAATGGCTTTGTTTTCATAATCCCACTTGCAGGAAACTCCGTTAAATAATTCTTGTGGCCGGCACCCGCAGCAATTCATAACAGCAATAGCCAATATATGTTTTGACCCTTTTCCTAATACTGCTTCAAAATGCTTGTTACGCCAGCCTGCAGGAAAGTTTCTAACGCGCTCTTTTAACGCTCTTTTTTGCTGGTTAATTTTCTCTTCCCTAACTTTCAACCGCCATTCATTATCATATTCAAACTTTGGCTTAATCCCTCTTTCAACTGCTGATTGGTACTCTAACGCTAATTTCAAGTTTTTTCGATTAGGGTCTGCTTCTATCAATAGAAAATATGTAAGTATATCCTTCAAAGATAAAACCTCCTTTTTCCAGCGATTAATGTCATTAATTTTATGGTTTTCTATTATGTTTAGCTGATCTCTAATACTATTAGAAAAATAACCAATCCATGCCGCTCTGTATGCATAATAACTCCCTTTTGAATTAGCAGCACTTATTGGAGTTTGATTATTTTTAAACAACCTTCTAACAACATCAGTATATTGCTTTAATGTTTTTTCTTGAATATTATCTGCTACACCATTGATACTAGATTCGGCTAAACTTATGATGTTTTCATAATGTCCTATGTCAATATTTATTTTATTAGTCATTCTTGTCCTTAGTTCAACCCATTAATAAACACATTGAGATCCAGCATTAAATCCTTGTAATGTATATATAATTACATTTTTTGTGTAATTTTATTTTTATCTAATAATAGTACAAATAGATGACATACACCACTGACCTCAATATATAAAAACAATGAAAAACAACACTTAGGAAGTAATAACAGCGATAAATATCATTAACTATGATGGTTTATTTTTGTAATGATGCAGTTTTTGATACCTAATTTTGATAGCAAAACCTACAACACCTTAATATTCAATAGGTTACAAGTTTATTTGATTTTGATACTATTTTTGCTATCAAACCCTATTTACTCTTTATAAACAATAACTTAAAGTGATCCATATTTTTAACACTAAATCCCCTTTTTTTTCAGAATAACCACCTTAATAAAATAAAAACATCTAATAACAAATATCATTTATTAAAATCCAATGATTTAAAGCGATAACGATAGAAATGTAATATGCTTTATATTATCAATACCTTAAAAACAAGGAGTGGGTTAAATGATTTATTATGAAGAGGAAAGCGAAATATGTTCTGTAACAGACTTAATTTTTGGTACTGCTGTTATAGATTACGCTAACGAATTAAATACTTGCGATGCTATTAAGTACGCTTCTGCATATGAAATTTATGATGACCAATACCAGGATGGCGCTGATTTTTTTATTTTAAAAAGCTTCTCTGAAAATATTTACGGAATTGTCGAACATTTAAAATTTGTTCGTTGTTGGAATGGGGGGCTATATTTTGATGATCCAGATAACAACTTTTGTAGTTTTGCAAAAATAGACCGTTACTATAGGCAACTATTGAGATAAAAAATAATAACTGGTAAAGATATCTATTTGGTTAACCGAATTAACTTCAAGAGTGAGTTGCTTTAAATTAAATTAAAAAAATATTAAATAAATGGTGTTTTGCTATTAACGGTATTACTTTCAGGTAGTATCATGAACTTGCAGTACAAGATATGCACTGTGAAGGAGTACTAGATCGGGAGTCGAAGACCCGATCTAGTTTTTCTTTCTATAATCGCACCGCATTGGTGTTTAATGATCATTGTCTAAATTTACGATAGAGACAATGTAATATTATGCGTTTACATATTCAATGTAAACCATTTTTTAATCATTATTCATTCAAAAAATCGGTGCCCATAATTAATTTAACGATTAAGGAGCACTTATGACTCTTGTTTCACCATACTTACGCCCAAAACACGCTGCAGAATTTTTGGGTATCAGCCAGGCCACATTCTGGAGACTTGTTAGCTCAGGAAAGATTACAACTAAAAAAATTAGCCAACGAGTCACTATATGTAGCGTTCAGGATCTTGAAGATTATGTAAATTCATCAAACGGAGTCTAATATGAAAAAAACTATTATGACCCTTGACAACCCACTTAACTTGTTAGGTATCAATAATGATATTGCTACCAAATTAGATAATGCATTAGTTGATGTTGCTTCTAGCATTAAACAAGATATTAACAATACATTAAAATCAGCTAAAAAACAGATACGCAATACAATTGCAATGTCTTATGTACAGCAGTTAAATATTGCCCGAACTTTAATTGACTTTAGAATGATGAATGCTGGTTCGCATCAAATTAATATTGCAGCCAATATATCAGCATATGAATTTTCCAAATTACAGGGTCAGCATCCCAACTTAGACTATGGCGAGTTGTTTGAGTCATTTTATACTGATAAAAATTCAAAACAAATCCCCTTAATTCACTTGCCAAATTCAATCCCAACTGATTTTCATACCAAATTATGTTCAGTTAAGTATTTGAATCGTAAAATTAGCTCAGCTATTAAACAGAACAGGGAACTCGTAGCTATGAAACTTGGATTCATAGGCAAGTTTGGTACATCTGTAGTCACAAATGCAGCGATTGAAGAGCTTAAGCAAACAAGAAAAAAGTCTGAAAACTTTCTTAAAGACAGAGTTCTTGTGAATAAAGCAACAGGGGCCTGTTTTCCACTTCACAAGTTAACTGAACAAAAATCTCGATTATATGCTGAGAATTTATGTTTTTTGAATGGATTGAATGATTATGCTATTCGAAATAATTTTTCAGCAGCATTAATAACAATAACATTACCCAGTTCATTTCGCTTAAAAAACACAAAGAACAGCATAGTATCTCCTCCAAAAGCAAATAAGTATTTACTATCAAAATGGCTTAAATATAAAAACAAAATAGATCGCTGGATTTCCCCTTGTTATATGTTTAAAGTGGTAGAACCTCACGAAGACGGTTTGCCTCATTGGCACATCATGATTTTCTTTCCATGCCAAATGAAAAAAAGGCATCAGGATTCATTATTAAAAGCATTTGATCTCAAAAGTTTCAGGTCAAACCTTATTGACTGGAGTGACTTAAACTTAAAAGAGAATCATGCAATTGGTTATTTAGCAAAGAAAATTAAAAATGATTTGGGTCCAGCAAACCGAATCAATTTTTCTAATGAAAATGTAAAACGTTGTGCATATTTATCAACCTGGAAAATTGCAGGAAATGAATTTCTCGGCCTACCACAGCAAACTAAGGGCCTATGGAGAGAATTATTATCTCAAGAATATACTCTTTCTTTACCTATACCTTTGCTTGAAATGAAGTCAAAAATTAAAGAAAAAAAGTTTGCTGAGTTCTTTGAGCTATTTATCGAACATAAAGAAAGCATTACTTTAATTAAAGACCAAAACTCACCTAGAAAAAATAAAAAAACTATTGGAATAAAATGGAATGACCAAGAGTTTTTGTCAAATAAAACAGAATACCAAATTATGCCTGAAGAGAAGGCAAATCAACTTAAACTAGAAAAAACTAGGGAAATCATATTAAATAAACCAAGAAGTTCAGAGCCGAAAGCAGAACCTGAACTAAAACAAGAATCGGATAAGTTATTAAAAGAAAAAAACACGGCATTTAATGATTACAACCCAGTAACATTAAATAATCAATATTCAGGTTATGTCTTCATTCATTTAATTTTTAAATTTTTAGCTAAAAAAATGAGAGCGTTTAAAACTCTATGTCAGATGTAAATCACCTGTTTTAGCCTAGAGTACTGCAAATAAAAAAACAAAACCAAGGATGGTAATTGTTGAAATATTATCTAGAAAATAATCAGACACAAAAAACACCGCGCTCATAGTTTAAGTGATATAGCGCATTATTATTTTTTTTGACCAAGGATTTCTTTATATTTATTAGCCATAATTACTAGATCTAGATCAGTATACCTATCACTTGAAATAACTGGATATGTAGAATAAACCAGCTGAATAAAATCTTCATAGTTTTTTTGTTTTGTTGCATCAATTACAAAATCAGCAATTTTCTTTTGCTCTGGAGTAATCTCTACTTTTCCGTCAAAAGTATCAGACAGCTTAAAGAGCTGCTTTTTCCCACCATAAAAATTAGAGGCACTCTCGATTGATATACCTTTATCTTCTCTTGCAAGCCTCACAAAATCATCAACATAAGGACCATAGTGGTCGAAGTGCCACTTTGCATTGGTAATTTGGGCCCCATTATCTATAGAACTTTTCCAATCCATTAGGTAAATCATTTTGGTTAGTCTGGAGGCAGAAAGCTCAGCTTTATGAGGGTACTCTTTCAAAAGATATTTGATGATGTTCAAAATAATGGTCTTCATTAAAAACCCTCCTCTCTGGCTGATTCCAAAGTTGGAATATGCTCATTTAGAGATTCAATAAGTGATGTTAAGTTCGTTTTTTCCTGATCATTTAATAACCGTTTCAACTTTCCAAATTGAAGTCCATTTGGTTTTAGAGACTCGAATAATATTACAGCAATAGTGACATTATGAGAGTTTTTCAGCCTGACACCGTAGAATGCTCGACTTTTCATTCTGATATTTGAAAGATCTTCTTCTGTAAAATTGTATTTCTCAACATTATAGTTGATCCAAGCCTGCATGTTTTCTATTGGATCAGGAGCTGCTGCATCCTCTAATATACCTATTTCCCATGCACGAGAAATCCCACCTTGGTCTCGAGGGTAAAACCGAGTTGGTTTGCTATTAAAAATCTCGTTCTCAGAATACCTGCCAATGCATGAGAACATATTCATATCAAGTTTATAAAGACTAACTCTCTCATCCGTTGTTAACCCAACATGATCGCTATATGAATAAAGCCAGTTACTAAAGAGCCGATAACAATTGATAGATTTACTTTCGCTTTCTTGCCTCAGAACTTCATAGGAGTTGAATAGTTCTGTACACTTTTTTTTGATTAGGGCCGAGGTAACATGACTACCTAAGCCACCCCAAATCAAGCAAATAACACTCACGACTAACAATACTAAAAACCATGATCTGGTTGGTCCTACTAAGAGCATATGCTCTCTTACGATCTCCGGAATCCAACGCCTAATTGATATTTGCAAACTTTCAGGTATTCCTATGTATGCGAATCCTATTGCACTTACAATTGTAGGAATTAAGCTGGCACTTGCAACAGCATATCCCCACCTTTTGTACCATGGCAAGCTATTTAAACTTATTTCCATTGCCTCTTAATTATTCCTTAATTCTTTCTCTGAGAAAACTCGAGCAAGTAATTATTTTCATTTAAAATTAAACCTATGTAAGGAAAATACAATATTTAAAGCCTATAGCTCCAAACAAGATAACTTGTATCTTTTATAATGTTACAAGATAATCAGATACAGATAATAGTCTGAATTTTTAAATGGCCGCTTATAATTCCTAGCCTTATTCAAAACCCTCATAAAATTTCCGCTCTATTGTTCCTAGAGTATCATAATGGTCAGATAATTTTTGTAACCAAATAGAACACTCATTTTCATATTCATGTAAATCATAAACGCCTTCCATGCCCTTTTTACTGTGACCTAAAACAGCCTCGCCTACTGGACTTGGACATCCAAGTCTACTTAGCTGAGTTCTAACTGTTCGCCTCAAGTCGTGAGCAGCCCAGCGAGGTATATTCAACATATCCCCATCCCGCCTCATTACCCAAGCTTGCTCTGATAATTTCTTTTGTTTCTGAGGGACCCCATTCTTGGATGGTAGTAAATAAATAGTTGTATTATTTTTATTTTCTAAAATTGATTTAATATATTTGATTGCCTGATCTGATAATTGAACATACCGCTCAACTCCATTTTTGCCAAGCACAAACCAAGTTCCTTTATCTAAATCAAAATTTAATTTCTCTGCAATTACGGCCTCACCTGACCTTACCCCAGTCAATAAAACCAGCACCAGTGCATCTATTGAAATTTGAGTGAATTTTGATTGAGGTAACCATTTCAAGATATCTACCAATTCTTTGTCATTTAATGTTCGTCTCCCTGGGTTTGATGTAAGCTTAGTACCTTGCTCTTTAAAGTATTCTTTAACCTGTATACATGGATTAATAATATCTTCTGGCAAATAAAACCCACCTTTTGGATTAAATTTTCCTATACAAAAACTATAAGCTAATTTCAGTTCCCTTAAAACATTCCCTGCCTGAACATTGGTGCCTTTATCAACAATTAAAGAAATTACTTTTTTTATTTCCGTATGTCCTATTTCTTCTGCAATTAGGGACCCAAATCCAGTTGGTGAACTTTTACCAACAACATTCTCTAGCGTTCTCCTTGTTTCTTTTTGACCCTTTAATTTTCTACTACCGATTATAATTTTCCCATTGCTTCCTAAATGATCTTCAACTTTTTGAGTTAAATAAACCTCAACAACCTGTTTCATAGTAAGCCTAGCATCTCTTTTTTCATTAACTTTTTGTTCATTACCCCTTTTAATAGACTCATCATTTAATCTTTCTACTGGACATATTCCTGCTTTACGCTCAGCTTTAAGCCCTGTTAATATTTGTCTAGCTGAAGACAAACCTAACATCTTCTTCCCTAAAGGCGCATCTAAGATCTCATTCCTAACTTCAGGAACATAAACACCTAAGGTAACCCTTTTAACTAGATTTTGATTAGGAGATCGATATCTATAAAAAAAAGTTTTTACCCCTGACTTGTTACAAGAAACATTTAATCCAGCATTCTCTCCAACATCTTTAATTTGATCTCCAGGCTTCATCACATTAATTAGCCTTGCTGATAGTGGTTTTTTGGTAGAATTATTAGACATACTATTATTCACTGATTTCATTCATTGTATTTATCATTCATATATCAATCACTATGATTCTACATTGTATTCTAGTTACACTTTTATATAAACTTATTTGTGCAATTACCTGAATACTTATGAAATACTATGATACAAACAGAAAAATAAAAGACAACACAAACCCAATAAACAAAGGGTTAAAGAGATATTAAAAGCATGAAATCTAAGAACATTAATAACGAGCACACACCTATGATGCAGCAATATTTGCGCATCAAATCACAACACCCTGATACTTTAGTTTTTTACCGAATGGGGGATTTTTATGAATTATTTTTTGATGATGCCAGAAAAGCATCAGAACTGCTAGATATTACTCTCACCAGTCGAGGAAAATCTGCTGGAGACCCTATACCAATGGCAGGGCTTCCTTATCATGCGGCTGAAGGTTATGTTGCTCGTCTGATTAAACAAGGTGAATCCATTGTATTCTGTGAACAGGTAGGAGACCCTGCAACTAGTAAAGGCCCTGTTGAACGTAAAGTTATGCGTACTATCACACCAGGCACAGTAACTGATGAAGCGTTACTTGAAGATCGAAAAGATAATTTACTGGTTTCAATTAGTGCATCTTCACAATCTTATGGTATTGCCTGTTTAGACTTAACAAGTGGTAAATTTGTTTTACAGGAAGTTAAATCAGAGGAACAATTACTAAGTGAAATTGAGCGATTAGACCCTGCTGAATTATTATATAGTGAAGATTTATCACTCCCTTCTGCCTTAAAACAAATTAGTGGCTTATGTAAAAGACCACCTTGGCATTTTGAAATAGACAGCGCAACTCAACTTATTTTAAAACAATTTAAAACCCATGACCTAAGCGGCTTTGGTTGCGAACATTTAAGCATTGCAATTTGTGCGGCTGGCTGTTTATTACAATATGTAAAAGATACCCAACAAAGTGCCCTTCCTCACATTCAAGGCATTTCGGTTGAACACAGTGATGACAGCATTGCTTTAGATGCCTCCAGCCGACGAAATTTAGAATTGGATTCTCATCCTACAGGCCAACTTAAATACACTCTATTTGGTGTTTTAGATAAAACGTCAACAGCAATGGGAAGTCGTTGTTTACGACGTTGGATTAATCGTCCTATGCGTTCTCAGATTATATTAAAAGGTCGATACGCTTGTATCTCTACTTTTCTACAAGACCAATTATATGTAGAAATCCAAGATAGTTTACGTCAAGTTGGTGATATTGAACGTATTAGCTCACGCATTGCTTTAAAATCTGCTCGCCCTCGCGATCTTATTATTTTACGAAATACCCTCGCAATTTTACCTACATTACAAAATCAACTTGCCAATACTGATAATCAAAATATTGAATTACTTAAACAACAAATTTCAGAACAACCTGAGCTACTTTCGTTATTACAGCAAGCAATTATTGAAAACCCTCCTGTCTTAATTCGTGATGGCGGTGTAATTGCAGAAGGTTACAATCAGGAATTAGATGATTTACGTAATTTAAGCCAAAATGCCGATCAATTTTTGATTGATATGGAAAATACTGAAAAAGCAGCGACAGGTATTAGCAATTTAAAGGTTAATTACAATCGAGTCCATGGGTTTTACATCGAAGTATCACGATTACAATCAGATAAAGTGCCTGCACATTACATCCGCAAACAAACGTTGAAAAGTGTTGAGCGTTACATTACTGAAGAATTAAAAGCTTTTGAAGATAAAGTTCTTAGTGCCAGAGAAAAGTCTCTTTCTTTTGAAAAGTCACTTTATGAAGATTTGCTAATACGAATTACTGAATCATTATTGGCGATACAAATATGTGCTTCTGCATTAGCAGAGTTAGATGTTTTAGTAACCTTTGCAGAACGTGCTGATACTCTTAATTTATGTCTACCAACATTAACTAAAAAACCAGGTATTGAAATTGAAGGCGGTAGACATTTAGTTGTGGAACAAGTCTCTGATATTCCTTTTGTTGCTAATGATGTAAATTTTAATAATCAAAGAAAAATGCTGATTATTACTGGTCCAAATATGGGTGGTAAATCAACTTATATGAGACAAACAGCATTAATCACCTTAATGCTCCATATTGGTTGTTTTGTCCCTGCAAAATCGGTTAGCTGTGGCCCCATTGATAAAATTTTCACCCGTATTGGTGCCTCAGATGATTTAGCTAGTGGACGCTCTACCTTTATGGTTGAGATGTCTGAAACAGCCAACATATTACATAACGCTACAGCTAATAGCCTTATCTTAATGGATGAAATTGGTCGAGGAACAAGTACCTTTGATGGACTGTCACTTGCTTGGGCTTGTGCTGTTCATTTAGCCAAACAAACAAAAGCATTTACTTTGTTTGCCACTCATTATTTTGAATTAACTTCGTTACCAGAAGAATATAAAAACATTCAAAATGTACACCTAGATGCAATGGAACATGGTGATAAAATTGTATTTTTACACTCTGTAAAAGATGGGCCCGCTAGTCAAAGTTATGGTTTACAGGTTGCTTCATTGGCTGGTGTTCCATCTACAGTGATTGAAAATGCTAAGTCTAAATTACAGCAATTAGAAGATAGTGCCTATATTGACCAGCAACAAGATTCAGGAACCAATCAATTAGATTTGTTTTCTACTAAAGAATGTCATCCCGCTGTTTGTCTTTTAGAAGAAATATCACCCGATAATTTAAGCCCAAGAGAAGCTTTAGATATGCTTTATAAGCTAAAGGGATTTGTATAAAACACCTAATTTATCCAGTAACAAGTCTAATATATTGTTAATGCCATTTTTAACAGCTTATCTATTTTGATCATTGGCTTTAGCCTACATAAGTACCTGAGGGAATTTAATTTAACAAAAATATTGTAGGGTGTCTGCCCTCGCGCAATTTATCAGAAAAAGAACAAGTACATATAAAGCAGGCTGAAGCCTGCGCCCCCAACAGAGGTTTTCTTTATGAACCATAGTTTAGCTGAACATGATTTTCCAGCTGTAAACCTACAACAGTTGGTCAAACAACTATCTCATATCCTTACTGATGATTCGATCCTCTATCAAGAGGAAGATTTAAGGCCTTATGAATGCGACGGCCTTTCTGCCTACCAGCAA
>Ga0209395_1002438_pt1 | contig 24313 bp, 21 predicted proteins | sample GOMGulsemesocosm_3_FD_184635 | JGI IMG/M metagenome (GOLD analysis project Ga0209395, IMG submission 184635) | Methane-oxidizing microbial communities from mesocosms in the Gulf of Mexico - GOM9D Gulf of Mexico (SPAdes) (version 2) | ecosystem: Environmental > Aquatic > Marine > Cold seeps... | reverse complement strand
TTATTTTCGCTTAAGCCATCAGCTGACAGTAAATGTTTGAATTTTAACGCGGCTTGGTTTGACAATGAGGTGTTAGCTGCAATGAGATTTTCAGTTGTTGTTTCTTGCGCCGAAACGAGATGAGTGCCAGCTATCATGGGAAAAGCAAACATGCAGAAAATTAAGCAATACTGTTTAAGTTTTATAAGATAAAGCTTTGGAAAAAAATTAAGCACAAATACAACCTTGGATAAAATCTTTAATTAGGCTTATTTTTCCAACGATTATTAAAAGCAAATATAATAAAAGCACTATTTAAATAAATAGCAGGCCATTTGGACCAGGTAAACTAAGCAAGCAATTTTGTTTTTTTGTTATTTTATTGCAACACAACACATTAAAAGTGATGGCTAGCGCTAAGTCAACTAATTTACTCTAATACGATTTATATACTTAAGTGAATTAATATCATTAGCACAGATGTTTTATCGGCAACTTTAGTATTTTCTTTGACAATTTTTTAATTTTTTTTCAATATTTTCATTATGCTGGAGTATTTTTGCATCATATATTTCTGTGCTTTCTTGGTAACTCGCTAAGGTTATTCTATCTGTTTTATTATTTACCATCAGTTGCTGAGAGAAAAAGCGACTAATATCTTTTACAGTTAACGACAATATGACTTTGATGAGTTTATGCTTTTCATCGAAATTAGTCTCTTTATTACAAATAGCGGCCCAGAACCGTTGACTCTTTATTCGTAAACTAGAGTCTCTTTCTTGTAACTGGCTCGCTAATCCTTGTTGAATATGTTGCCAATCGTCTTCAGTTAATAGCGTTAAATTTTCTTGTGCTTTATTAATAAATTCGTTTATTTCTGTTACTAAAACATCGGCATCAATGTGCGGAGACTGTATATAAAAAGCGATACCAGGATAGCGATTAATAGGAATAAACCCTACACCAACTAAATATCCAAATTGCTTTTCAGTACGCATTTCTTGAAAGAAAAGTGGTGATAATACTTGGCTGGTGATCATGGTTATAGCTATGGTCGTTAAGTCTTTTTCAACAAAGGGGTAATAAACAACTGCAGCATGATCATGCTCAGGTAACATTAAAGGTAGATGAATATCGCCTTGACCTTCTATATCCAGCACTGGCACTTTAACGGCATGTTTACTCGAGTAGTGATGATTAAATGATGACTTCAATAGGTCACTAAATTGCATCGCCTGCTTAGTTAACCAATTTCCATGCATTAATGCTTCAATCGTTATGCCGTCAAAGATATGTTCTCTAAAGGCAATAAATTCTTCAAATGACGTACTTTCTAACGCATTTGCTAATTCATTACTGGTGGGGCTTTTGGGTTGCATCGTTGAACTAAGGATAGAAAACAATTGTGAAATAGATTTACTGGTTTGCGCATTATGCCAATGGTTGATCAATTGCTTTTTGAATAGCTCAAATTTTTCTTCGATGAAATTCTCTGTAACTAAGCTGGACAATAGCTGTTCAAGTAGTTTGTCTTGTTTAGTACTTACTCCTGAAATTTGTAGTGTCATTCCACCTTGATGCGAAAATAAGTGATAATGTATTCCCGCTAGTTCGGCATCGTAATGTTGTTCAATAACAGCATCACTATACAAGTCGACAAATAACCGTGTCATTGCAATATGTTTACTGTCTTTTATTGTCAGCGGTGCATCAATGCCAATATATATGTAACCTTTGGGCACTTTAAAAGTGTTGTCTTGCTTAAACCAAACTGACAAACCATCTATATCTTCAATCATGTCAGGTGTATTTTTTTGTTGCTCGATTGTTTGCTCGCAAGGATGAATAGTGGGTTCTTTTACAATATAAGGGTTACTTTCTGGCAATGAAAAATTTGAAGTTTGTGGTTCATCTTCCCAGCGCTGAATTTGCTCAGGGGAAATATTCTCAACCATAAAAGGAACTTGATACCAAAAGCTTTTCTTATCAAATTCATTTTTCGAACTAATATGGATAACTCGCATATTATTTGCTGATAAATAACTTAACAGCACGTTTATTTCTTGTTGTTGCATACCTTTCATTATGTAGTCACCGTAAATATAATCATCTGGTGCATAATGCTGCATATTTATGACTAACTGGCAAACAGAGTCTAATGGTTTTAGTTTTTCTTGATAGTTAAAGGATAAATTAGCGATTGCTTGTTTTTCTTGATAATAAAACTCTTTAAGGGGAGCTTTTTTCATTAAGTTGAGGTAAGAAAAAACACTGCTAATGATTTCGTTAATATGCATTTCGCCTAACTCGGTAAGTGAAATACTTATATTGAAATCTTTAAAATTAGAGCCATTTACACCTGAACCTGCTGTCAAACCTAGTGCCCAACGCTGCTTTTTAAGGTAAGACAAAATACTACCTTCACCTTCATGGCCAAGTAAATAAGTTAATATAGACTCTGGCTTGTGGCGGTAATATTGGTCAATGCTCGGCATTGCAAAACTAACAATAAGTTGACGATCATTCTTTACAGGTTTTATATTAATTTTTATCTGCTGGTGTTCAGCTAAATAAAGTGGTGTATCAATAGGTGTTTGAATTGAAGTTGCCGCTTTTATATCGGTAAACTTATCGCTTGCTAATTGTGATAGCTCATCAAGTGTTTGAGGTCCCTCTAAGACAAGTGTCATTAGATCTGCGCGATAGTAATTTTGAAAAAACTCACGTATCTCAGTTGTTAAGTCACTTTCTTTTCTGTCAGCAAGTGTATCAATTGAACCTACCGAAAATTTAGAAAAAGGATGGGCTTGATTGATTGTTTCTTTGTGAACATCGTACAGGCGGCGAATATCGTCTTTAAGTTTTAACTTAAATTCAGCATCTACATTTTGACGCTCTTTTTCGACAAACTCTTGTGAAAGCAGCGGGCTAATAAAAAACTGGCTAAAGCGATCTAGGGCATAGGTAAAATGTTGATGATGAATGTCGAAGAAAAAACAAGTGTGCTCTGTCGCAGTCCAAGCATTATTACTGCCACCATGTTGACTAATATACTTTTGATACTCACTGCCATCAGGATAAGACTTGGTGCCAAGAAACAGCATATGTTCAAGAAAATGGGCTAACCCTTCTCGGTCTGTGGGATCACTAAAATGGCCAACATTTACCGCTAAAGCTGCTGCAGATTTATTGGTTTGCTCGTTGTGAATTAAGAGAACACGTAAGCCGTTAGATAATGTTAAAGTTTTATATTGCTTAGCGTCATTTGGGCTTTGTTTCAACATCGGCTCCGGCAAACACAGTAACAAGTTCATTTTGAAGAGTAATGAGCCGCTAAGCGTTTGTTTCTAAAATTATTTTAATTATCTAGCTAAATTACCTTAAGCGTCAACTAGAGTCTATTCTATTATTAATTTTTCATTAATTATCTATACTATAGACCTAAATAAACGCTAAAATGCCAACGTTTTGAAAAAATGATGTTATTTGGAAAAATTATGCGAATATTTATTATGCGACATGGCCAAGCGCAAGTTATGGCTCGTTCTGATCAAAGTCGTGAATTAACCCCCTATGGTAAATGTGAAGTTGAACAAATGGCGAGTTGGTTAGCTCATCAAAAAATACACTTTGACGCTATTTTTGTTAGCCCATATATTCGTGCCCAACAAACCGCAAAAATTGTTAAGAATACTCTAGCGACATCAACATCCCTAACCACACTTGATTTTATAACCCCAGAAGATTCCGCCAAGCGAATGCATAACTATATTGATTGTGCCTTTAGCGAGAATTCAATGGAAAATGTGCTTATCGTTTCTCATATGCCTTTAGTGAGTTATTTAGTCGCAGAGTTTACTTGTGGGCAACATGGCCCGTTATTTCAAACTGCTTCTATCGCTGAAATTGATTATGATATTAGTTCGATAAAAGGGCAGTTAATTGGCCATACACTACCTTCTAGTCTTTAGTGTCTTTTCATTGATTAGAGATCTGCAAAGCGGTCATTAAGTTCAACCAGAACTAATAAAGCCCCATTTCCACCCCATTCAAGTGGTGCTTGATGAAAAGCCATCACATCAGGGTGTTGAACCAGCCAATGTGGCACTTTATTTTTCAGTACACGTGAACCTAAACCATGAACGATACAAACGCACTTAGCATGTTCTTTTTTACAGGCAAACAACAATGCAGCAATTTCTAACTTTGCAGTTCTTTGGTCTAAACCATGTAAGTCTAAAATTAAATCAGGCGCGTATTGTCCACGCCGTAAATTTTTAGCCTCAAAACTGTCTACATCTTCACGAACGTATTTCATTGGGCCTTGTTGGTTTAGGTTTGGTTCAAACTCATCAGAAAAATAAAACTCAGCATGTTGTTTTTTCTTTGCATTAGCTTTTGTTTTAGCTGATTTTAATGAATGACTTTGAAGCGACTTCTTCACTGGGGGAATTTTATCTTGTACGATTGGCTTCACTTTTCCAATGGCTTGTTGGAATAAGTCTTTTTCTTGGTGAGGCAATGCATCTTTAGATTTCATGTTTGAAAGTACATTCTTAACGATAATAGTGGAAAACTATTCAAATTCTAAAAACATCTGTGGGCAATAACAAGCAAAAGGTTATAATACTGTTCATGTAACTAGCTAGATATTAGATAAAAGAGAATAAATGTGAACGAAGTTGATTTTTCACCGATAAAAGACGAACTACAAACTATTGGTGATTACTTACGTTTTGCCACCAGTGAATTTAATCAAGCTGAGCTTTTTTTTGGTCACGGTACTAATAATGCGTGGCATGAAGCAATAACTTTAGTAATGTTCGCTTTGAACTTACCGGAAGAATTAAGTGAGCAAGTGTTTACTTGTCGGTTAACGTCAAACGAAAAATCAGCGGTGTTAACGTTAATTCAGCGTCGTATTGTTGAACAATTACCTGCTGCCTATTTAACGAATCATGCTCAGTTTGTTGGTTTACCTTTCTATGTTGATGAACGGGTGTTAGTACCACGTTCGCCTATTGGTGAATTAATCGAACAACATTTTTCACCAAGCTTCTCTGAAGACACCCCTCCAAATCGTATTCTTGATTTGTGCACAGGGAGTGGCTGTATAGCCATCGCTTGTGCTGTCGCATTTCCAGAAGCTGAGGTTGACGCGCTAGATTTATCGATTGATGCATTAAATGTTGCACAAATTAATATTGAAAATCATGGCTTAACAGAACAAGTTATTCCAATTCAGTCTGATGTTTTCTCTGGGGTTGAAGGGCAAAGTTATGATTTAATTGTAACCAACCCACCATATGTCGACCAAGAAGACGTTGATGCATTACCACAAGAGTATTTGCATGAACCTGAAATGGGGTTAGGCTCAGGAGTTGATGGCTTAGATATTGTCCGTGAAATACTTGCACAAGCAGCAAATCACTTGACGGAAAATGGTGTCCTTATATGCGAAGTCGGGAATTCACAAATTCATGTCGAGCATGTTTATCCGCAAGTACCTTTCACTTGGTTAACATTTGAAAAGGGGGGCCATGGTGTCTTTATGTTAAGCAAGGAACAGTTAACAACTCATGCCAGCAGCTTTAGCCAAGCATTTGAGCAAAAGTAATTCAATCGATTCAATGTAATCGCGTATTAAAATAATAGAGAGAAGATATATTCATGTCAGGCAATACCTTTGGAAAATTATTTACCGTAACTTCATTTGGTGAAAGCCATGGTTTAGGCTTAGGTGCAATTATTGATGGTTGTCCACCAGGATTAGAATTATCAGAAGCAGATCTGCAAGATGATCTTGACCGTCGTCGTCCTGGCACTTCTCGTTATACGACCGCACGTCGTGAAGCTGACCAAGTGAAAATAATGTCAGGCGTCTTTGAAGGTAAAACCACGGGAACTCCTATTGGTTTGTTAATTGAAAATACCGATCAGCGTTCAAAAGATTACGGCGATATCGCACAAAGTTTTCGTCCTGGGCATGCAGATTATACCTATTGGCAAAAATATGGCATTCGTGATTATCGTGGTGGTGGAAGATCATCAGCCCGAGAAACAGCGATGCGTGTTGCCGCTGGAGCGGTTGCTAAGAAATTTTTAAAACAGAAGTTTGGCATGGAAGTTCAAGGATGTGTCACTCAAATCGGCGATGTTTGTGCAACAAATATTGATTGGGACATCGTAGAAAACAATCCCTTCTTTTTTCCTGATGCAACAAAACTTGATGCATTAGACGAATTACTTCGCGGTATTATTCGCGAAAAAGACTCTATCGGCGCAAAAGTCATGGTTCGCGCTACTAACGTTCCTGTTGGTTTAGGCGAACCTATCTTTGATAGAATGGACGCAGATATTGCTCATGCCTTAATGGGGATTAATGCAGTGAAAGGTGTTGAAGTTGGCGATGGCTTTGCTGTTGTTAACCAAAAAGGCTCAGAGCATCGTGATGAGTTAACACCTGAAGGATTTGCCAGTAACCATAGCGGTGGTATTTTAGGGGGGATTTCATCAGGACAAAATATTGTCGCGAACATTGCGATGAAACCTACTTCGAGTATTGGTGTGAGTGGTAAAACTATTGATCTTTCAGGACAGCCTACTGATTTAATAACCAAAGGTCGCCATGATCCTTGTGTGGGCATCCGAGCTGTTCCGATTGCTGAAGCAATGTTAGCTTTAACTTTGATGGATCATTTTTTACGCCACCGAGGTCAAAATGCGGATGTGGTTTGTGTTACTCCTGATATTGAGTTGTAGTTAATGTTGTATACTCGTTCCACTTCAAGGCATTGATTGAAGAGAATAGTTATTCTATTGTCTAAATCTATAACGCTGGAGATGACCCTATATCGGTTTTCGCCTAGGGAGCTAAGCTAGAAAATCAGCTAAGCGTTGCATGCATGGATGTATGTACTTAGGTTTTGTTTGGAACAAAAAAACCGTGCGTTACTCGATAAGGAGATAACCATTATCTTCATATCGCGTCTTGCTCTGATTTCTACGCTTAGCTCAGAAACTGCCTATTGAAGTGCAACGGCTATATATTGAAAGTTAACAGTAATACGACAATCATTGAGTTTGTGGACTATTGTGTAGAAAGAACGCAGCCTTGGAGTGTTTAATCCATACAAGAGGTCCGTAATTTAATGGAATTTGTTTAATGTCGTCAGATAAGTTTGTAAAACTCTCATCGAGTTACTTTTGGTATTTTGCTATTTTAGGTTTGATCGTCCCTTTCTTACCTGTTTTTCTTGATGCCAAGCATTTCAACTCAATTGAAATAGGCGAAATCCTTGCAATTATCACTGCTACTAAAATAATCGGACCAACCTTTTGGGCTTTTGCTGCTGACAAGTCAGGTAAGCAATTATCGATTATTCGCACTGGCTCATTATTGGCATTACTCAGTTTCTCACTGCTGTTCTGGCTAAACAATTATTGGCCGATAGTTTTTTGTTTAGCGGTTTTCAGTTTGTTTTGGACTGCTGTTTTACCGCAACTTGAAGTTCTTACCCTTAATTCAATTAGGCGCAGTGCAAAAATTTATGCCCGTATTCGCTTGTGGGGAAGTATCGGTTTTATTTTTTTAGCTGTTGTCGCAGGAGATTTAATTGAGCGGTATTCTGCGGATGCATTTACTTATTTAGGCGTGCTTGTGCTTGCGGGCTTATTTATTGCCAGCATGAAATTGAAACCTGTTAAAAGTGCCAAAAGTAGTGAGAAGAGCATAACAAAAATGAGTGATAAAATATTTAACCGCTCATTTTTGTTCTTTTTTCTGGCAGGCTTGATGCTACAAATGAGTTTTGGTCCTTATTACGGTTTTTTCGCACTTTACCTTCGAGAGCTTCATTATCCTGGTTTTGCTGTGGGAATATTTATTACCATTTCAGTATTAGCTGAAATTCTTATCTTTATTTACGCAAGTATATTCTTTCGATTTTTCCGTTTGAAAACGCTATTAGGCATTAGTATATTATTAACAGCTTTACGCTGGTTTATAACGGGAAGCATCGCTGATGTTTTCTGGATTTTAGCGTTAGCTCAATGTATTCATGCGCTTAGTTTTGGCTTGTACCATAGTGTATCAATTCAATTTATTCATCGACACTTTAATGATGATCAACAAAATCGTGGACAAGCCATTTATATTGGCGGTGTATATGGTTTAGGTGGAGCGATAGGCGCTTATATTGCGGGTATTATTTGGCAAGGAGGGCAAGGTAGTGAGTTTGCTTATAATTTAGCTGCGTTAGCGGCATTTGTTGGCTTCTTGTTTGTTTTATTTATGCCAGATAAGCAGAAGGTAGTTTAAGTGGTTAATGTTTAAGTGTCTGTTTTTTCTTGTGTTTATGTGGTCACTTACGAAATGGTTTACTGAAAAGAATATTCAACCTTGCACAGTTTACAAGGTTGAATATGTCGATGAAATTACTGAGCGTTTATAAGTAAAGGTTCCCCTAAACCTAACGCTTTTAAACGTGGCAATTGCGTTTTAGCATCGCCCACGACTAAATAAATCATTTGTTCATGATGTAAATGTTCATTTGCTAATGATTTAATTGAATCGAGCGTAAGACCTTCAACCAATGTTGCTCGTTCTAACACGTAGTCTGCTGGCAAATTGTATTGACTCATATTTTGTAATATAGCTAGTTTTGCATTATAAGTTTCAAACTTTCTCGCGTTACTTTTTAAATAGTAACTTTTAGTCGTTGCTAAGTCTTTGTCGGTAAAATCGCCTTGATAGTCTTCAACAAGTGTTTTAATAAGTTCAATCGCTTCAAGTGTTACATTTGTTCTTACGCCACTACTGATGAGAAACTCGCCATTTTGTTTGCTACCACTAAAGCTTGAACGAACACCGTAGGTGTAGCCTTTTCCTTCACGTAACTCTTGTGTAAGCTTAGAAGCGAAACTTCCCCCACCTAAAATGTAATTCATTACCTGTGCACTATAAAAGTCTTTATGCATAGCATTCATGGCAGGGTAGCCAATTCTTAATTGAGATTGTTTTGCATTAGGTACATCATAGAAATAAATCTTTGATTTACTTGGCAACGCCGATGTTGAAATTTCAGGTAAAACTGCTGCTGTTTTAGCCCAATTTTTTTCTAGGGTTTTAAAAGATGATAAAACCGCTGTTTTGTCAATGTCGCCAACAATATGGATGTTCGCTAAACTCGGTGACAATTTTGTTTTATAAAAAGTTTTTAAATCAGCTAAAGTGATTTTTTCAACGGAGGTTAATGTGCCTAATAAATTATTTGATAAAATATTCGCTTTACCATAAAGCAATTTATTCATTTGGTTATTAGCCAATTGGCGAGGATTAGTTTGTTGCTGCTTTATTTGACTGACTATTCCTTGTTTGGTTAAAGAGAACTCATTTTCATCCCAACGCGGCTCTAATAGCATTTCAGTGATCAAGTCGACAGTCGCTTGATGATTTCTGGCTAAAGTACTTGCTGATATTTTAATTGATTCTTGCGTTGCATAAACGTTAATAGTTGCGCCGAGTTTATTTATCGCTTCTTCAAGCTGTTTTGGCGTTTTATTCTTTGTGCCTTTATTCATTAGTTCAGCGACTAAATTAGCAACACCCACTTTATTCGCATCGTCAAATAACATTCCACCAGCGATATCGATATTCAGTTGCACTAATGGTACTTCTGAATTCTTTATGCCATAAACCTGCAGCCCATTGCTTAAACCACTCTGCCAAACTTTAGGGACTGACAATGTTGGTGTTTTACCGTATTTAGGCTCCGTTGAACGATCAAAACTTGATGCCGTTTTTGTGTACGTTGATTGCACAGAAGCATCAAAACTCTGTTCTGCATTAGCTATAATTTTTTCTTCGGTAATTTGTGATTTTACCGAGTTTTCTAATGCTAAATTTACTTGTCCTTTTGGTACAAAACTCGTAGCAACTACATGCTTATTTTTAATGTATTTAGTATAAACTCGCAAAACATCTTCTTTGGTGACTGCTGAAATGTTTTTCGCTTCTTGGTTAATAAAACCAGGATCTTTAGTAAAAATATTATATTGGGCTAACTGAAAACCTTTGCCTAATACACTGGAAAGGCCACGATAAAAAGCAGTTTCTTGGCCTGCTTTTATGGTTGCTAAATCTTCATGGCTAAAGCCTTTATTTTCAAAATCGTTAAGGGCCTCGCTGATTGCTTGGTTAACGTTGTTTAAATCAGTGTTTTCAAAACCGCGCACCCTTACCATTAACTGGCCTGCTAGCTCTGATTGGTATTGGTACATACTCACCCGAGAAGTTAGTTTTAACTCATCAATAAGCTTTTGATTTAAAAATGCCTTTTTACCATCACTTAGTAATTCTATTAGCACTTCTAATGCGTAACTGTCAGCATGGTATTGCGGAACTGTCGGCCAAGTGATGCTTAACTCAGGCAATTTTGCAAAATTATCTTCATGATATATTTTTTTGCTTTTCGTCAATTTTGCTGACTGTTTTGCTAAAGGCGCAATTTTTTCACCCGCTTCAATTTCATCAAAATATTTATGTACCCATGCTTTCGCTTGTGTTTCATCAAAATCACCTGCAATGACCAAAGTGACATTATTTGGCACATACCAGCTTTGAAAGAAGTCTTTTACATCTTGAAGTGTTGAGTTTTGTAGGTCTGTTAATGAGCCTATTACTTGCCAGTTGTATGGGTGACCTTCAGGGTAAAGGTTTTTATCAATTACATATTGGGTATGACCATAAGGACGGTTGTCATTGCTTTGTCGCTTTTCATTCTTAACCACTTGTTTTTCTTTTGCGAGTACTTCTTCAGTAACGGTATTAATAAAAAAACCTAATTTGTCAGCTTCAGCCCAAATCATTTTTTCTAAAGCATTATTTGGCACAGTTTGAAAATAATTAGTTCTATCTCGGCTGGTTGAACCATTTGCACCAGAGCCACCGATACGAGCGCTCATTTCATCTAAGCCTCCTTTGCCTAGGTTTTCAGACTCAAGAAACAATAAATGTTCGAATAAATGGGCGAAGCCTGTTCGACCTTGGATCTCTCTTGCTGAACCAACATGAGCGGTTAGGGCTACGGCAACAACAGGATCTGAGCGATCGACATGGAAAACAACCTCTAAACCATTTTTTAAAACAAACTTGTTATATTCAATGTTTATGGCGTTATCAGCTTGTGTCGTTTTATCAACTTGTTGAGTGCTTTTCAATGAGTTAGTTGATGTAGCTGTAGTATTGCATCCGGTACTTGCAAGAGCCGTTAAAACTGAAAAGCTTAGTGCTGTCCATTTCATTAGAGAGTCCTATGATGATTATTTTATAAAAGTTATGATATTGTGCCTTTAATTCAGCAAAACACCAATAAAAGTACGATTGAAAAGTAAATTAAATGTTAATTAATGTGTCTAAGATATAAAAAAAGCGCCAGAAGCGCTTTTTATTTTTTTGATTAAATATCATTATTTATTTAAAGCTTCACCTAAATTTGGGCGAATATCTTTTAAAATTGTTTTTAATAAACGAGGGCAAGCAGCAACAACATTACCTGATGTTGTATGGTTATGGTCACCAACAAAATCTGTAACTAAACCACCAGCTTCAATAATTAATAATTCACCGGCAGCAGATTCCCAAGGTTTTAACCCAATTTGAAAATAGCCATCTACACGACCCGCAGCAACATAAGCTAGATCTAAAGCTGGAGAGCCAGAGCTACGTAAGTCTGAAGATTTAGTGAATAATGTCTTCGACATCTCTAAATAAGCATTAGTATGTTGTTTATGTTTATAAGGAAACCCTGTTGCTAAAATTGCACCAGAAAGTTCTTTATGTTGTTTTACACGAATTCTAAAACCATTAAGCTGAGCACCTTTACCACGGCTAGCAGTAAAAAGTTCTCCACGAGAAGGATCAAAAATAATAGCTTGGTCTAGTTTGCCTTTTACTTTTAAAGCAATTGACACAGAGAAGTGTGGGATGCCCTTAATAAAGTTTGTTGTACCGTTTATTGGGTCAATAACCCATTGGAAGTCATCATCTTTTCCTTTAATCACGCCACATTCTTCACCAATAATTGTATGGTCGGGGTATGATTTTTTTAATGTTTCAATAATGGCTTCTTCAGCGGCTAGGTCAGCACTAGTTACAAAATCATTTGTTCCTTTCGCTTCAACTTCAACTTTATCTAATTGTTCAATGGCACGAACAATAACTTTGCCTGCGTTACGCGCAGCGCGAATACCAATATTAAGCATAGGATGCATATAGAGACTACCTTTTACATATCTAGTAAATAGAATTAAACAGTATAACAACTTTTATAAAGAACGAGGCTTGCCGCCGAGCGGATTTTCAAGCGCGCAAATTATAGCAAAGTTCTAGGCGATTAGCGATAACGTTTTTTATAAAAAATAAAAACGAAAATATTTTATAGATGTTTAATAACTAACACATAATTTTTCGCACTAACCATTTCCAATAAACTTGATGATTTTTTCTCAGCACAAGGTTAATGTTCTGTGATAATATTATCGCCAATTTTAGCCATCTAGATAGTTAACTATTTTTTAATTAACTATAAATTGAGTAATTGAAGATAATGTCAGAGCAATCATCACTTTTAAGCAATGTTCGGATTGTATTAGTAAACACTTCCGATTGTCGTAATATTGGTTCAGCCGCACGTGCTATGAAAACTATGGGGTTAAGTGAACTTATATTAGTTGACCCAATTGAAATGCCAAATGGTCAGGCACAAGCCTTAGCCGCAGGCGCAACTGATGTATTGAAAAATGCCAAAGTAGTAGGCACTTTGGCTGAAGCGATCAGCGACTGTGGTTTGGTTGTTGGTACCAGTGCACGTTCTCGTACTTTACCTTGGCCAATGTTAGAGCCAAGAGGGTGTGGAGAAAAGCTGGTAGAAGAAGCGCATAATTTTCCAGTGGCTTTAGTGTTTGGACGTGAAAGTAGTGGTTTAACCAATGACGAATTACAACTTTGTCATTTTCATGTGCAAATTCCGGCAAACCCTGATTACAGTTCATTGAACTTAGCCATGGCTGTACAAACGTTAAGTTATGAAGTGAGAACAAGCTTTTTAATTGACCAACAAAAAGAGTTTCAAACTAAAGGTGAAAACTTAAGTAAGAATTTGCCTAAAAAGGTTGTTGATGAAGAAGAATTTCCAATTGTAGAAGAAACAGAACGCTTTTATCAACACTTTGAAGATGCATTAAAAGCGACGGGGTTTATTACGCCTTCTCATCCCGGTTTAGTGATGACCAAGTTACGTCGTTTATTTAATCGTGCACGCCCTGATGTGAAAGAAGTCAAAATGATGCGTGGAATTTTAGCATCAATACAAAGAGCGGCTAAAATTAACGATAAAGCAACTAACAAAGAATAATCATAGTAAGCACTTAATATATTGGTGCCTACTCTCACCAATATAAAGAAGGATAGAATTATGTTCAGCCGTATCAAAGAAGATATTAAGAGTGTCTTTGATAGAGATCCAGCAGCGAGGAATACCCTAGAAGTTATTACCAACTACCCTGGGATGCATGCTATTTGGATACACCGCTTGAGCCATAAGTTGTGGAAAAAAAACTGGCGATTACTTGCGCGCAGTTTATCAACTTTTTCTCGTTGGTTAACTGGCGTTGAAATTCATCCAGGAGCAACTTTAGGACGTCGCTTTTTTATCGACCATGGCATGGGCATAGTTATTGGCGAAACAGCTGAAATTGGCGACGATGTAACGCTTTATCATGGCGTTACCTTAGGTGGAACAAGTTGGAATGCCGGAAAACGTCACCCCACATTAGAAGATAACGTGGTAATAGGCGCCGGTGCACAAGTACTTGGTCCTATCACTATAGGTAAAGGGGGCAAGGTTGGCTCTAATTCTGTTGTGGTAAAAAACTTGCCTGCAAATGCAACTGCTGTTGGTATTCCTGCTCGCATTGTTAATGAAAACAGTAAATCAGAAAAAGAGCAACGCGACCTAGCAGCTAAAAAGTTTGGTTTCGATGCCTATGCTGTTTCTGCTGATAATCCTGATCCCGTTGCGAAAGCAATTGGCCGTGTATTAGATCATATGCATTTAATGGACACTAAAGTTGCAGACCTATGTAAAGAAGTTAATCATCTAGGCGGAGAGGTTTGCCAAGACGCACTGCCAGAGCTTCGAGTTGGAGAGTTTGTTGAAGATGAAAAAGCGGCGGCTAAACGTCGTGAAGCCATTGTTGAGTCATTTGATCCCGAAATTTAGTCGTTAGAAAAAGCAGCAAAACACATAATATTTGATCCCTATCAAATTTAGTTACTTCATTAACAATTGACTCTTTTTTCAACAAGCGTAGAATACTTGAGTAAAACACTCAGGTATTTAGTTGACTATTTTATAAGGTTATGTAAAATTGCCAACCTTCGAAAGGGGAACAAAATGAAACTGACTTCAAAAGGGCGTTACGCAGTAACTGCTATGTTAGATGTAGCGATTCACGCAGTAACTGGACCCGTACCTTTAGCTGATATTTCAGAGCGACAAGGTATTTCGTTGTCATATTTAGAACAACTTTTTTCCCGCTTACGAAAATATGGCTTGGTTAATAGCATTAGAGGACCTGGCGGTGGTTATCGTTTAGGCATGTGTTCAGCAAAAATTTCTGTTGCTGATGTGATCAACGCTGTTGATGAAACTATTAATGCCACTCGCTGTGCAGGAAAAGGAAATTGTCAAAATGGCGATGAATGTTTAACCCATAATTTGTGGGAAGGTTTAAGCGACAGAATTGAAGATTTTTTACAAAATATTTCGTTGTCAGAGCTCGTTGAACAACGCAATGTAAAATTAGTGGCCAGACGACAAGATAAAGCCCATGCCCAAGCCGGTAAGTCGCACTTGTCATTAGAAACATTAATTGAAACCAAAAATATTATGCACGACATGCACTAAATGCGTGTTGTTAAACTGGAGAAAGTTAGCGAATGAAGCTTCCTATTTATTTTGATTATTCAGCTACAACACCTGTTGATAAACGTGTTGCAGAAAAAATGATGCAGTATATGACTACTGATGGGTTTTACGGTAACCCAGCATCTCGTTCACATAAATTTGGCTGGCAAGCTGAAGAAGCGGTAGATATTGCTCGTAATCAAGTTGCTGATCTTCTTAATGCTGATCCGCGTGAAATTGTTTTCACTTCAGGTGCTACAGAGTCAAATAACTTGGCAATTAAAGGTGCAGCTAACTTTTATGATAAAAAAGGTAAGCACATTATTACCTGTAAAACTGAGCATAAAGCAGTTTTAGATACATGTCGTGAATTAGAGCGCCAAGGATTTGAAGTTACTTACTTAGATCCTGAAACGAATGGTTTAATTGATTTAAATAAACTTGAAGCCGCCATGCGCGATGACACTATTTTAGTGAGCATAATGCACGTGAATAACGAAATTGGCGTGATTCAAGATATTGCCGAAATTGGCGAGCTGTGTCGTTCACGTAAAATTATTTTCCATGTGGATGCTGCACAAAGTGTCGGTAAAATTGAAATTGACATGCAACAGCTAAAAGTTGATTTGATGTCAATCTCTGCTCATAAGTTTTATGGTCCGAAGGGGATGGGCGCATTATATGTTCGTCGTAAGCCTCGTATTCGTCTTGAAGCACAAATGCACGGTGGTGGCCATGAACGTGGTATGCGTAGTGGCACTTTACCAACACACCAAATCGTAGGTTTAGGTGAAGCTTGTCGTATTGCTAAAGAAGAAATTGCACAAGACAGAGTTCATGTTACTAAAATGCGTGATCGTTTATGGGCCGGATTAAATTCAATGGAACAAGTTTTCGTTAATGGCGATTTTGACAATCGTTATCCAGGTAATTTAAATGTAAGTTTCAACTTTGTTGAAGGTGAATCTTTGATCATGGCACTTAAAGATTTAGCGGTATCTTCTGGTTCAGCTTGTACATCAGCAAGTTTAGAACCTTCATATGTTTTACGCGCATTAGGATTGAACGACGAAATGGCACATAGCTCAATTCGTTTTAGCTTTGGCCGTTTTACCACGACAGAAGAAATAGACTACGCAATAAACTTGATTCAAAAATCAATTGGGCATTTACGTGATATGTCGCCCCTTTGGGAAATGTTCAAAGACGGTATTGATTTAGACTCAATTGAATGGGCTGCCCACTAGGCATTACCCAATAATGTTTTACTGATGAATGCTCATGCTCGCGACATTCATCAGCTATCAGGAGAAAGATAATGGCTTATTCAGAAAAAGTAATTGATCACTATGAAAACCCACGTAATGTTGGCTCTATGGATAAAAATGATCCGCAAGTAGCAACAGGTATGGTTGGCGCTCCAGCATGTGGTGACGTAATGAAGTTACAACTTAAAATTAACGACGACGGTATTATCGAAGACGCTAAATTTAAAACTTATGGTTGTGGTTCAGCTATCGCTTCAAGTTCATTAGTAACTGAGTGGGTGAAAGGAAAGTCAATCGACGAAGCTGGCGAAATTAAAAATACCGCTATTGCTGAAGAACTTGCTTTACCCCCGGTAAAAATTCATTGTTCAATTTTAGCTGAAGATGCTATTAAAGCAGCGATTGAAGACTACCGTAGTAAAACTGCTTAAAATCGGAGTTATTTATGAGTGTTACAATGACACCCGACGCAGCAAATCGTGTTCAGTCATTTATTACAAACCGAGGCAAAGGCCTTGGTTTACGTCTTGGTATTAAAACAACAGGATGTTCTGGTTTAGCTTATGTGATGGAATTTGTTGATGAGTTAAATGAAGACGATACTCTGTTTTCAATCTCAGATGTAAATATCATTATTGACGGAAAAAGTTTAGTTTATCTAGATGGTATTGAAGTCGACTTTGTTAAAGAAGGACTAAACGAAGGTTTTAAATTCACAAACCCAAATGCCAAAGGCGAATGTGGTTGTGGGGAAAGCTTTAACGTTTAATACCTAATACTATTCGATTTGTTGATAAACAAATGAGTTTAGTAGAGTGGGTATATATTTTGTGAACGACTTAATAATAAGTCGTTCACTGGAGTTTTTGTGAATTATTTTCAAATATTCGGTTTTGCAGAGCAGTTTGAACTTAATGTTCATCAATTAGCTGATCTTTACCAAACACTACAAAAAAAAGTACATCCAGACAAATTCGCTCATGCTTCAAGCCAAGAGCAATTGGTTGCGGTTAAAAAATCAACCCTTATTAACGATGCATATCAAACACTAAAAAATCCCTTAAAACGTGCTCAGTATTTATTAGAATTACGAGAAAGCGATCAGCCAAGTGAACAAGCTTCATTTAGCGATAATAGTTTCTTAATGCGACAAATGGAATTACACGAAATGCTTGATGATGTTAAGCATGCAGACGACCATGAAACCGCAATTTTTACGTATGCTGAAGTATTAAATGCAGGATCGAAGGAACTCGCTACAGAAATGCATGCACAGCTTGATGAAAATACAACACAATCAAACTTGCAAGCGGGTAACAATTTACGAAAATTGAAGTTTTATCAAAAACTACGGGTTGATCTCGACAAATTAGAAGATCAGCTTTTTGATGATTAACATCGCTAAATAAAATGAATTTTTAGTTTAATAAACGACGAATTAATTAAATAAAATAAGTGCAAATACGTGTTTTTTTATTTGCAATGAAATATCATACCGCCCGTTAATCGTAATCGAATATAAAAGAGTCTTAAAATGGCGTTATTACAAATAGCTGAACCTGGCCAAAGTACCGTTCCACATGAACATCGTCTTGCTGCAGGTATTGATTTAGGTACAACTAACTCCCTTATTGCCAGTGTTAAAAGTGGTTTGTCAGAAACGTTGATGGATAGCGAAGGTCGTGACATTTTACCATCAATTGTTAGCTATCAAGAAAATGAAGTGCTCGTTGGAAATGCCGCTAAAGCACATTCGGTTAGTGATCCAGAAAATACTATTGTTTCTGCTAAACGTTTAATTGGCCGTTCGTTAGCTGATATAAGCAATAAATACCCATCACTGCCTTATACTTTCTCAGGCAATGAAAATCATCCAAGTATTACGACACGTACCGGCGAAGTTAACCCTGTACAAGTGTCTGCAGAAATATTAAAAAACTTAAAACAACGAGCTGAAAGTGCCTTGGGCGGAGAGCTTACGGGTGTCGTGATCACCGTGCCAGCCTATTTTGATGACGCTCAACGTCACAGCACAAAAGATGCGGCTAAACTTGCTGACCTCAATGTTTTACGATTATTGAACGAACCTACTGCAGCTGCTGTTGCCTATGGCTTAGACAGTGGTAAAGAAGGTGTGATTGCTGTTTACGATTTAGGCGGAGGTACGTTCGATATTTCTATATTACGCTTGAATAAAGGTGTATTTGAAGTACTTGCAACGGGTGGTGACTCTGCACTTGGTGGCGATGATTTTGATAATGTCTTAGTTGAGCACTTAATCGAGCAAGCAGGTTTACAGCGTCCTTTGTCTTCAACTTTAGAACGTCAATTATTACAACAAGCCTGTGCTGTTAAAGAGCAATTAACCGATATCAGTGAAGCTAGCTTTACATTGATTTTAGAAGATAATGCTGATTATTCAGGGGTTGTTACTCGAGAAACATTTGAATTGTTAATCAAGCCCTTAGTGACTAAAACGTTAAGAGCTTGTCGCCGTGCATTAAAAGATGCCGAAATTGACGTTATTGACGTTATTGAAGTTGTTATGGTCGGTGGTTCAACACGTGTTCCATTGGTACGACAACAAGTTGAAAAGCATTTCAATCGCCTACCGTTAACATCTATTGACCCTGATAAAGTCGTTGCAATTGGCGCAGCCATTCAAGCAGATATTCTCGCGGGTAATAAACCTGATAGTGATATCTTATTACTTGATGTTATTCCATTATCCCTTGGTCTCGAAACCATGGGGGGCTTGGTTGAAAAAGTCATATCAAGAAATACCACAATTCCAGTTGCTAAAGCACAAGAATTTACCACTTTTAAAGACGGTCAAACTGCAATGGCTGTTCACGTTTTACAAGGTGAGCGTGAACTTGTTGAAGATTGTCGTTCGTTAGCACGTTTCGAATTACGTGGCATTCCAGCAATGACAGCAGGTGCAGCTCATATCCGGGTAACTTTTAAAGTTGATGCCGACGGTTTGTTAGAAGTTTCAGCAATGGAAAAATCAACCGGTGTTGAAACAGGAATAACTGTGAAGCCTTCGTTTGGTTTAGAAGAACAAGAAATTACTCAAATGTTGATGGACTCAATGAACAATGCTGAACAAGATATTCAGGCACGTATGTTGAAAGAACAACAAGTTGAAGCGTCGCGAGTTATAGAGTCAGTACAATCTGCACTGGTTAATGACGGCGCATTACTAAATGAAGATGAAATTACTAATATAAACAACGCAATAAGCGCTTTAGCGAAGATTGCCCAAACAGCGGTTGCTGACGATATTGAAGCGGCCATTGAAACATTAAATGAAAGTACTGCTACTTTTGCTGAGCGTCGTATGGATTCATCGATAAAAACAGCATTAGCAGGACACTCAGTAGACGAAGTTTAAGCCTTTAGGAGCTAAAAAAACATGGCGAAAATTATATTTCTTCCTAACGAAGACTTATGCCCAGACGGTGCAGTTGTTGATGCCGAAAAGGGTGAAAGCGTACTTAACGTTGCGCTACGTAATGATATTGGTGTTGAGCATGCTTGTGAAAAAGTATGTGCCTGTACGACTTGTCACATGATCATTCGTGAAGGTTTTGACTCTATTGCAGAAAGTGATGAGCTTGAAGACGATATGCTTGATAGAGCATGGGGATTAGAGCCAGAGTCACGTTTAGGTTGCCAGGCGCTTGTTGGTGATGTTGATTTAGTTGTTGAAATTCCAAAGTATACCGTGAATATGGTTTCTGAAAATCACTAACTGATTTGTTCAAAAAAATTATATAAAAGGTAATAACATTTCATGTTGTTACCTTTTTTTATGGGTGAACATTATTTTCAATGAAAATACTCTCAGGGGTTATATTAAAATAGGCTGAGAAAAAAAGGTAATCATTTGACTCTTTCCCTGACGTTCCTGAAATGCGGTTGAAAAATCAAGTCGTTGAGCAAGAAAAAGAAACTCCGATATCAGTTGAAGTTAGAGTCATGTAAAAATAAGTTCGATGAAATTGCCCTGTCTTAATATGAAACGGCATACTAGAAAATCACCAAGAGACGAGAGTCGGTATAGCCGTTAACGTGAACAAACCAATCATAGCAGGGGGGCTCGTCTGTGTTTTCGCTGTTAAATAGACTCTATGAATGCTATCGAGGCTTTTATACATAATCTAAGGGCAGTTACTACAGACAAATAGAACGATTGGGGTTTTTCGTGATTTAGTGCTGCTTAAAGTGAAACTTAAAGCTGAAGAAAAAGAATGAACAACGTTTATACATTCATAGGGGAGTTGCTCATTGAGTTATTCTACTAAGTTTAATATCACAGCTTTATTTTAAAAATAAAGCTGTAGAGCTAAATGCCACTATTTAATCTATTACTTTTCTTTCATTGCATCTTGGAATGCAGTTCTTAAGTTATCTTCGTCGATCGGTTTTGTTAAAAACCCCTTTACAGTTTTAAATTGACTCGCCCGCTTTTTATCATCTTCTGAGTGAGAAGAAGTAAGCATTAATATTATAACAGAATCATAACGTTCATCATTGTTGAACTTCTCATATGACTCTAAAAATTCAAAGCCATTCATAGCTGGCATATTAATATCCAGCAATATCAATGTCGGAGGATATTTAGCGTTTAAAATGTTCTTATTGTTATCATAATCCCCAATGAAGTTAATAGCTTCTTTTCCATCGTTTGAAAAATAGACGTCGCCGGTAAGACCTGAATCTTCAATTGCGAATTTTGCAAGTAAACGGTCACTTTCATTGTCATCAACAACGAGAATAGAATTACATTCAATTGACATACTGATTACCTTTTAATATTTATCTTAAATCGTTATTTGGTTGTATTGGCAACAATATTGAAAAAACGCTACCATTATTATTTGAAGTGAAGCTAATAGTTCCACCCATATTTTCAACTTGCTTCTTAACTAAGTATAAACCTAAACCTGTTCCAAATGAACGATTACTACTTTCTCTAAAAAACATAGTGAAAACACGGTGGTGCATATTTTCACTAATTCCAATACCATTATCACTTATAGTGATGTTTAGTAAATTCTTTGACTGCATTGATGTTTCAAGTTTTACAAATGAATTATCAATATCATCTTTTGCATACTTTACCGCATTAGTGACAAGGTTTAATAATACCTGATAAAGAGAATGACTGTGACAGAATAAATTACCATGGTGGTTGAAATTAGTTATAAATTGAACATCTTGCTTGTTTTCTAATAATTCAATATCATCCTCAAGGTTATTAGAAATCAGATTGAAATCGATTTCTTTAACAAGGTCATTCATTTTTTCAGCTTTGATTATTTCCATAATATCATCGACTAATTTATCTAGTTTTTCTGCATTGAGTATTACATGCTGGTTGAGACCTTCTATCGGTGCGAAGTTCTCTTGTTTGCTAAATTTATCTATTCGCTTTGCGAAACCTTGAATACTCTTGAGTGGCGCTTTTAGATCATGGGACATACTGTAAGAAAAAATTTCTAATTCATTTTTTTTCTTTTCCAATTCAATGTTGCGTTTTTCTAACGTTTCTTCCCATAATTTTATTCGTTTAGCGAAGTAAAAAATAAATAGCGTAAAAATTAATAAAACAATAAAGATAATAATAGCTTCAATTTTAATATCTTTCTCAGTATTTGAAATCGACTTATTAACTTCTTTGTTAATCGCAATTGAAAACTTTTCAATTCCTTTAGCGTAAATTGCTTTTTGTTTTTGATATTCTTCGCCAAATAATAAACTAGCAGCATTTGTTAACTTTTTTAATGCAACTAATTCAAAAGCCTGCTCTTCAAAGGCAATTAAATTATCGTTCGCGATACTTATTTCAGTTAAGTATGATGCTAAATCTTTATTATTACTACGTGCTAGGGCTTCAGCAATACTGAGTCTAAAATTATCACCATACGGTTATATCGCTCTTTCCAATAATTGTCACCGGTTAAAGCGGCCATTCTAGCGGACATGGTTAAGACTTCATCTATATAGGATATTTGCGATTGCAGCTGGTTTAATCGGATTGCATTCTTAGAGACATCTGAGTAGTAGTTAATACGTAAGGCATAGTGGAGTTTGTCTTTCAGGTAGCTTTCATCAAATAATGTTGGTGTTAGCTCTCTTCTTTTGGCTTCATTTTCTTGGCTGATAATAGTAGACTCAATAGCTCTTATATCATTGTTAGCAGGCTCTGTTGCTTTAAATAACATATTATTAAATGACAAGATATTTCGGTTATCAGTATTACTTAGTACTAATTTTAATTGTTTCTCGTGCTCAGCATAACGTTTTCGCCATTTTTCATCACCGGTAAAAGCAAATAATCTTGCTGACATTGATAAACTTTCATCATAAAACTTAATTTGTGCTCTTAATCCATCACTTTGTAATTCATGTTTTTGCTGATTTATTTTAGCTGTTCTCTCTTGGTAATCATTTATAAAAACGAATAAAACCGTTGCAATTGTTAAGCAAACGGTAGTAACTAACCAATAAATCAAGCGCTTACCATTTATTTCATTGTTATTTAAATTTGTCATTCTTTTCTCATCTTTTAATAAAAGATTTAATGATGTTGTGAATCGCTTCAGGAAAGTTGAACAGGGACGGTAATAGTAAACCTGCAGCCTTGTTTATCATTTTTACTGATCTCAATTGTGCCGTTAATGCTTTGTATGTTTTTTTTGCTCAGGGTAAGTCCCATGCCTAATCCTGAAAAATCATCCTGGTGATTCAGATATCTAAAAGGCAAGAATATTTCTTGGTAATCCTTTTCTTCGATTCCTATACCTTGATCAATAATTGTCAGTATTAATTTATTATCAATTATTTGGGCTTCTAGAGAAACTATAGCCTCTATATCAGCAAGGTGAAATTTGAAAGCATTTGAGATAACTTCATAATATGCTTGATATAATCTATTTCGATCGCTAATTATTGTTAAATCTTCATTAATAGACATGTTTATTTTAGTATTAGGACTTATATTCTTACTAATATTTACGAGTACTTCATCAATAAGGTCTTTAACTTTAATTGGGGACGCTTTCACCTCTGTAGTGTTTATTCTTGATAATGCTAATATACCTTCCAACTGACTTTCTAACTGCTTTATTGCGCTATCTAAATGATTTTTAAATAGTGATTGTGTTTCTGTTAGTTCAATGTTTTTCATCAATCTTTTTTGAAAAGATTTTATTTGCCCTACAGGACCTCGTAAGTCGTGGCTAATTATTCGAACAAACTCTTGCAGTTCTTTTTCAGGGGTCTGTTTAGACATTAATTTACCTATGGTGGCGTTGTTGGTGTTGGGATTTTTTTAAAAATACTTTGTAATATGTATGAAATCAATAGTGCAACAAATGTAAGTCATTTAAATGCATGGTTTTTATTATGCGCCTCTTCAGATCTACTTTATTCTTTTAATTACTATAGCTACTTGTTCGTTGTGAGCAAGATAAATCATCAAATTACATAATATAAGGTTTGAAAATAGCTAACCACAAAGAAATTACATTAATAACTAATGAACAGATGCTCAAAACAGGAACTTGATAAATTCATGAGTCATAAATATTTCACGAAAAAACGTTAGTTATTAGTGATAGATGATAGCCAAAAAGTCATTAATGAAATTTCCAATAACAGTAGCTAATTGTACCTAAAGTGAACAATCATCAATGTAACATCCAAGCTTCGGACAACTTATAGCTCATCAATAAGAGAGTAAAATACAGATGTTGTCCCTTTCTATGTGTCGTTAGAGTGACTGAAACACTCTACTATCAGGGATAATTCAGACTCAACTTTAACAAGTTTCACCATTTCTGAAGTTGTTAAGTTTTATTCAACTCAACGAGTAAAATTTGTTTTTAGGTTAGATGCCTCTGATATCATCGTAGTTATCATTTGTACCAAAAAATGAGCATATTATTAACTAACGTGTTCTTGCTCCATTTTAATTGGATAGATAAATTAATTTCGATTGTTGTAGTCTAAGAGTAAGCGACTAATTTCTATTGGCGATAATACCTTGGCTGCAGCACTGTTATTAATGGCAGATTGTGGCATGAT